>TARA_R110002072_G_scaffold534_1_pt1 | contig 92423 bp, 83 predicted proteins | sample TARA_R110002072 | Tara Oceans TARA_R110002072 (sample SAMEA4397118) | marine metagenome | biome: Polar Biome; feature: [SRF] surface water layer (ENVO:00010504); material: water (ENVO:00002006), including particulate matter (ENVO:01000060) such as... | depth 5 m
AGAACTATCGGTGCTGGAACAGTTTCTGAGATCATTGATTAGTATATTAAATAATAAGCATTGGGTCTGAGCTAAAATCAGGCCCTTTTTTAAAAAAAATTGGGCCTAGCATAAAAAAAAGTAAAAAAGGTTTGACAAAGGGCCCTATAGTTTTTAAAAGAGTGCTTCAAATTGAAAAAGATTTTAAGGAAATAGGTAGATAATGAAAGCAACAAGGCTGAGAATTAAGTTACGAGCGTACGACCACAAACTGCTAGATAACTCAGTTAATGAAATTGTTCAAACTGCTAAAGAAACAGGTGCGAGAGTAGCTGGACCTATTCCACTTCCAACAGAAGTGAATAAGTTTACAGTTCTTAGAGGACCACACGTGAATAAAAAATCACGTGAGCAATTTGAAATGAGAACTCATAAAAGATTAATCGACATCGTCGATCCTACGCAACAAACCGTAGATAGCCTAATGAAATTAGACCTATCATCAGGTGTTGACGTAGAAATTAAGTATTAAAAAAATAGTTTTAGTTATTTTAACTAAAGCAAACGATTAACCAATAACCATGCTTGCATCCCTGAGGTCAGGGTGATGCTGTGGAGGTAGAATGGCTGAAGAAAACAAGCCGGCTGAGCAGGAAACTGCTGAGACAGCGGCTGAATCAAAAACTTCAAGTACTCTTGCGCTACCAGCTTTCTTCGGAGTTAAAGCTGGAATGACAAGAATCTTTGATGAAGCTGGAAATCATGTTCCAGTAACTGTTATCAAACTTATCGACAACTATGTTTCTCAAGTTAAGACAACTGAAAAAGATGGCTATGAAGCTTATCAAATTTCTTACGGTCAAAAACGTGAAAAGCTAGTAAACAAGCCTATTAAAGGTCATCTTGCAAAAGCAAAAATTGATGTTGCTAACACAAGATATACTGAACTTAAGGCGAGTGGTGTTGATACAGCAAATTTAGGTAAAACTTTATCATTAGAAGAATTCAAACCATCAACTATGGTTGATGTTACAGGTACTTCAAAAGGGAAAGGCTTCCAAGGTGTTATTAAGCGTTGGAACTTTGCTTGTGGGCCAATGTCTCACGGTTCTAAATTTCATAGAACAGGTGGTTCAATTGGTAACAGAGCAACTCCTGGTAAAGTTTGGAAAAATAAGAAGATGCCTGGTCACATGGGTGTAGTTAGGAAAACAATTCAAAACCTACAAGTAGTAGAAGTTAACCAAGATAAAGGTTACCTACTTATTAAAGGATCAGTACCTGGTTCTAAAAACGGTTTTGTTAGAATAGCTAAAGCTATCAAGAAGTAATTGAAGGGGTTTAGCATGACAGATATTACAGTACTAAACGAAAAATTAGAATCAGCAGGAAAGTTAACGACAAAAGTTAGCCTTACTACTGAAGACATTAATGTTCCTGTTGTTCATCAAGTTGTAAAAGCAACACTTGCTGGAAGAAGACAGGGTAATGCTTGCACAAAAACTAGAGGTAAAGTTAGTGGTGGTGGAGCTAAACCATTTAAGCAAAAAGGAACGGGTAGAGCACGTCAAGGTTCTATTAGATCAAGCTTAATGGTTGGCGGTGGAACTGCATTTGGTCCACAACCAAGAAGCTACGACCAAAAAGTTAACAAGAAAGTTATGAATAAAGCTATTAAGGCAGTAATTGCTGACAAGCTTGAAGCTGGAAAGTTAACAGTGGTTGAAAGCCTAAGCACTTCTGGAAAAACGAAAGATATGTTTGCATTACTAAATGGAAAAGGGCTTTTGCCAGCACTAGTAGTAGCTGCTGATAAAAATGCACCTGCACTTAAAGCAGTAAGAAACCTTGAAAGAGGTAAAGGTCTTGCAGCTGAAGGGTTCAGTGTATATGAAGCCGTTAAATTCGAAAATCTAGTGATTGAAAAAGCAGCTCTAGAAAACATTTTAAATAAGTTGGTGTAGCTATGGCACATTTAGAAGAAATTATTAAAAAACCATTAATCACAGAGAAAACTTCTATTATTGGAGACGCCACTAATAGATTTGGTTTCATGGTTGATGTAAAAGCTAACAAGTATCAAATTAAAAACGCAGTTGAAAAACTTTACGATGTAAAAGTTCTTAACGTGAAAACAGCAATCATGCCTGGTAAAGCGAAAAGAGCTGGTAAGTCAGTAATTAAAACTTCGAAAACGAAAAAAGCATTTGTTCAATTGGCCGAAGGTCAAAAGATCGAATTTTTTAAGGGTGTTTAATTACTAAGGTTTTGAGAACTAAGGAAGAATAAAATGGGAATTACAAAATTTAAACCTACCACTCCTTCACTAAGAGAAATGGCAAGGCTTAACAGTGATGATCTTACTAAAGGTGCAAAGCTGCTTAAGGGAATGTTAACTCCAAGAAGAAGAACAGCTGGTAGAAATAATGATGGTCGTATTACATGTCGTCACAAAGGTGGCGGAGTAAAGAGAAGATATAGAATTGTCGACTTTAAAAGAAATAAAGAAGACATTCCTGCAAAAGTACAAGCAATTGTTTATGATCCAAACAGAACTTGTAATCTTGCTCTTATGGCATACGCAGACGGTTACAAAAACTACATCCTTGCTCCAAACGGATTAAAAGCAGGCGATACAATTATCTCATCAGCTGATGCGGATATTAAAGTTGGTAACTCTAAAAAGTTAAAAGATATACCAGTAGGTACTCTTGTACATAATGTTGAACTTAACCCAGGTGCTGGCGGACAAATGGCCAGATCAGCAGGTGCTTACGTTCAAGTTATGGCAAAAGAAGGAAGCGAAGTTCTTTTAAGAATGCCTTCAGGTGAACTAAGAAAAGTTAAAGAAAATTGTCGTGCGACAATTGGCCAAGTTGGAAACCTTGAGCATGAAAAGAGAAATCTTGGTAAAGCTGGTGTTTCTAGAAAGCTTGGTATTAGACCTTCAGTTCGTGGTGTTGCCATGAACCCAGTTGATCACCCACACGGTGGTGGTGAAGGTAGAACATCAGGTGGTCGTCATCCTGTTTCTCCTTGGGGTACTCCAACTAAAGGGTACAAAACAAGAAAGAACAAGAGAACTGACAGATACATCGTTAAGAGAAGAAAGTAATAGGAGATAATATATGAGTCGTTCATTAAAAAAAGGACCATTTGTTGATCTATCATTAATGAAAAAAGTAATGGCAGTTCAAGATGAAGCAAACAAAGCAAGCAAGGTAATCAAGACTTGGTCTAGAAGATCTACTATTGTTCCAGAGTTTATTGGATTAACGTTTGCAGTTCATAACGGGAAAAAGTTTATACCTGTTTATGTTACAGATAACATGATCGGACACAAGCTTGGTGAATTTTCTTTAACGAGAACATACACAGGTCACGGTTCTGATAAGAAGAAAAAATAATAGTTGATTTAAATAGGAGAAGGTCACCATGGCCATTGTAGTTAAAAACAGTAGAGTAGGAGTTGCACCGAGAAAAGTTGCTCAAGTGTGTGACCTTATTAGAAACAAGAAAGCATCTGAAGCTCTAAAGATTTTACGTTTTTGCGAGAAAAAAGAAATCGCGATTGTTTTATCAAAGCTTATTAACAGTGGATTAGCTATTGCGTCTGAGTCTGATAAGTATGATCTTGATAATTTAGTTGTAGGTACAATCTATGCTAACGAAGGCCCAACTCTGAAAAGAGTTCAGCCAAGAGCTCAAGGTCGTGCATTTAGAGTAAGAAAAAGAACAAGTCACGTATTAGTTGAACTGAAGGAAGCGTAGGTAGATTATGGGACAAAAAGTACATCCATACGGATTTAGATTAGGTTATATCAAAGGTTGGCAAAGTAACTGGTACTCATCAAAAGAGAACTATGCGACTTTACTTCACGAAGACCTAGCCGTTCGTAAATATGTTGAAAAAAACATGAAAAACGCAGCTGTTGCTAGCGTTGATATTTCAAGAACTTCAGACCAGGTTAAGGTTACTGTTTATACAGCTAAGCCAGGTGTTGCTATTGGAAAGAAAGGTACAGGAATCGAAAAGATTAGAAATGATCTTAAGAAACTAGTTAAAGGTACTCTTATTTTCAATATTGCTGAAGTAAAGAGACCAGATTCAGAAGCAAAACTTATTGCTGAGAATATTGCTGGTCAGCTTGAAAAGCGTGTTGCTTTCAGAAGAGCAATGAAGAAAGTTATCCAATCAGCATTTAGAGCTGGTGTTAAAGGTATAAGAGTAAGAACTGCTGGTAGACTTGGTGGTGCTGAGATGGCACGTGCTGAAGGTTACTCAGAAAGAAAAGTTCCTCTACATACTTTAAGAGCGGATATTGATTATAACACTGCAGAAGCACATACAACTTACGGAGTAATCGGAGTTAAAGTATGGGTTTATAAAGGTGAAATTTACAAATAATAACTATTGAGTGTTAACTCATTGAAATAACTAGCAGAGGTTGATCATGCTAAGTCCAAAAAAAGTAAAATGGCGTAAGCAGCAGAAAGGTCGAATGAAAGGTAAAGCAAACCGTGGAAATACTATAACCTTCGGTGATTTAGCTATACAAGCGACTACTTGTGGATATATAACAAACCGCCAAATAGAAGCAGCCCGTATTGCGATGACTCGTAAAATTAAGAGGGGTGGTAATGTTTGGATTAAAATTTTCCCAGACAAGGTTTTAACGAAGAAACCAGCGGAAGTAAGAATGGGTAAAGGGAAAGGATCTCCTGACTCATGGGTAGCTGTAGTAAAACCAGGTCGCGTACTTTTCGAAATTAGTCACGTAGATCTTGAACTTGCAAAAGAAGCATTAATGCTTGCTTGTTATAAGCTTCCTGTAAGAACAAAAATTATTATGAAGGAAACTGAAGCTGCGAAAGCAGACGCTTAAGTTGATGTGAGGAAGTTATGGTTGATGTATTAAAATATAGCGATGTAAAAGGTCTTGATAAAGCAGCTATTGATGCAAAAATTGCAGATTCAAGAAAGCAACTTTTTGATATTAGAATTCAAAAAACAACAAGTGGAGTTGAAAAGCCACATGTTATTAAGGATATCAAAAAGAATATTGCAAAGCTTTTAACTGCAAAGAATCAAAAGTAAGGGATAAGTATGAGTACTACAGAAGTAACAAGATTTAAAAGAAGACTTGAAGGAATTGTCGTTAAAGATGGTAATGAAAAAACTATCGTTGTTAATGTTGTAAGAAGATACAAGCATAAGCAATATAACAAATTCGTAAGTGTTTCTAAAAAGTATCATGCACATGATACTGATAATAAAGCTAAGTCTGGTGATAAAGTTACTATCATCGAGTCAAAGCCTTATTCGAAATTAAAGAAATGGGAATTATTAAGTATTAACTAATTAAGTATTTAATTTGATATTAAATATGGTGCGGAGTTTACCATGATTCAAATGCAGACAAAGCTCGACGTTGCAGATAACTCGGGCGCAAAAATTGTAAAGTGTGTAAAAGTATTAGGCGGATCTAAGAGAATGAGTGCTGGACTAGGTGACATTGTTGTTGTTGCTGTTCAACAAGCTCTTCCAGGTGGAAAGATCAAGAAAGGTGATGTTAAAAAAGCAGTCATCGTTCGTACGACTTTCCCAATTAGAAGAGAAGATGGATCTTATATTCGTTTTGATAAAAACAGTGTTGTTATTTTGAACCCAAATAATGAGCCAATTGGAACTCGTATTTTTGGACCTGTAGCTAGAGAGCTAAGGGGAAGAAACTTTACGAAGATTTGTTCGTTGGCCCCAGAGGTTCTTTAATTAAAGAGGTAGTAAGCTATGCAAAAGCTAAAGTTAAAAGATGAAGTGATAGTTACAGCTGGAAAAGATAAGGGTAAGACCGGAGAGCTGGCTAGAGTCGACTATAAAAACAAGAAGGTACTAGTATCTGGTGTAAATCTTGTTAAAAAAGCGATGAAGCCTACTCAAGAAAATCCAACTGGTGGATTTGCAGAAGTTGAGAGACCAATCTCATTAAGCAATATCTCGGTTGTTAGCCCGAAGACTAAAAAGGCTACAAGAGTAAGAATTGAAGAAAAAGATGGAAAGAATATTAGAGTTGCTGTCGCTTGCGGTACAACTCTTAAATAAGCAGAGGCTGATATGAGTAGATTAAAAGACATTTACAACACAGAAGTTAAGAAAGCCATGCAGGAAAAGTTTAGCTATAAAAACGTTAATCAGATTCCTAAGGTGGAAAAAGTTATTGTTAACTGTGTAACTAAAGACTGTGTTGCTAACTCTAAGACAGTAGATAGTATTATGACTGATCTTGGTGCAATTACTGGTCAAAAACCAGTAGTGGCAAAAGCTAAAAAATCAATTGCTTCTTTTAAGGTAAGAGAAGGGCAAGCTCTTGGAGCAAGCGTTACTTTAAGAGGCGAGAAAATGTATGAATTTCTTGATAGATTAATTTCTATTTCATTACCAAGAGTTCGTGACTTTAGAGGTGTAAACTCTAAGGCTTTCGATGGTAGAGGAAACTATACATTAGGACTTAAAGAACAAATTATTTTCCCAGAAATTAACTACGATAAAATCGATAAGGTTAGAGGGATGGGAATCTCAATTGTGACTACGGCAAACTCAAATGAAGAAGGTCGTGAATTATTAACAATGTTAGGAATGCCTTTTTCAAAGTAAGGTGGGTAAATAATGGCTAGATTAGCAAAAATCGTTGCAAACGAAAAAAAGAAAAAGTTGTCTCTAAAGCATTTAGCTTTGAGAAAAGAATTAAGAAAAAAAGCAAGAGATATTAGTTTATCTGAAGAAGAAAGATTTGAAGCTCAGTTAAAGCTTCAAAGACTTCCGAAGAACTCTTGTGCAAATAGAGTAAGAAACAGATGTGGTCTGACAGGAAGATCAAGAGGATACTATCGTGCTTTTGGTTTATCGAGAATTGCTTTTAGAGAATTGGCTTTAAGAGGAATGATCCCTGGTGTAACAAAATCTAGTTGGTAAGTGGAGTCCAAGTTATGATGACAGATAATATTGCAGATATGTTAACAAGAATTAGAAACGCTTTGATGGCCGGTCACGACAGAGTCGAATTTCCAGCATCAAGAGCTAAAGCTAATATATGTAAAGTTTTAAAAGATGAAGGTTATATCAAGTCTTTTAAGATTATAGCTAAAGAAAAAAGTGATATTCGCTTGAAAGTGCTTCTTAAAGATGAAGCGATTGTGGGATTGGAAAGATTTTCAAGACCAGGTCTTCGTCAATATAGAGGCTATACAGAAATGCCAAGAGTATTAAGTGGTCTTGGAATTTCAATTGTATCTACATCTCAGGGTGTAATGTCTTCAAGAGAATGTAAAAAGAGAAAACTCGGTGGAGAAGTTCTCTGTAATGTTTGGTAATTAGGAAACAAAGGGTATAACGATGTCACGTATTGGAAAAAATCCAGTTGTTGTTCCAGATAAAGTTGAAGTTAAGGTTGATGGCAGTCACGTATCTGTTAAAGGTCCTAATGGTCAATTGGAGCATACATTTAATGATACAGTAAGCATTGAGATGAATGGTAAAGAAGTTACGGTTAAGCCAGTAAATGATTCTATTCCTTCAAGATCAATGTGGGGAACAGCAAGAAGTCTTATCAACAATATGGTTGTTGGGGTTTCTGAAGGTTTCACAAAAACTTTAGAGTTTAACGGTGTTGGTTACAAGGCAGTATCACAAGGTCAAGTTCTTGTGTTAAGTCTTGGTTATTCACATCCAATTAACTATGAACTTCCTGCTGGAATTTCTGCTAAAGTTACAAAAAATGTTATTGATATTTCAGGAGCTAACAAAGAACTTGTTGGATTTGTTGCGGCGAAAGTTAGATCTTTCAGACCACCAGAGCCATACAAGGGGAAAGGTGTTAAGTACGCTGATGAAGTTATTATAAGAAAGGCTGGTAAAGCTGGCGGTAAAAAGTAGTAGCTAGAAGGGTGAAAAAATGAGAAAGCCATTAGGTAAAGTAAAAAGTGAATCTGCAGTACGAAAGTTAAGAAGAAGACTTTCTGCTAGACAAAAGATTACAGGTACAGAAAGTAGGCCAAGAATTAGTGTTTTTAGATCAAACAAGCACATCCGAGTTCAGGTTATAAATGATGATACAAGTAAGACTTTATTTTCAGTTCAAACATACGGAAAAAATGCAGTTGCTGCAAAATCGAATGTTGAAGGTGCCAAAGTTGTTGGAGCAAAAATTGCTGAAGAACTTAAAGGTAAGAAAATAAGTAATGCAGTATTTGATAGATCTGGATACAGATATCATGGTGTGGTTGCTACATTGGCTGAATCAATTAGAGAAAACGGTATTCAGGTTTAATTAGAGGTTGTATATGTCAGAAGAAACAAAAGTAGAAGAAACGAAAGCAACTGAAGCTGTTGAAGCGAAAGAGAAGAAAGCTCCTCGCAAGAAAGCCGCTCCACGCTCAAGAAAGCCTGCTCCATCTCAGCAAGAACAAGAGTTCGAAGAAAGAGTTGTTGCAGTTAATAGAGTAGCAAAAGTTGTTAAGGGTGGACGTAGATTTTCATTCTCTGCACTAATGATTGTTGGTGATAAGAGAGGTAGAGTTGGATACGGACTTGGTAAAGCTAAGGAAGTTCCAGAAGCTATTAGAAAAGCTACACAGGCTGCTCATAAAAACTTAATTAATGTACCACTTGATGGCGGAACTATTCCACATATTATTCTTGGTGAGTACGATGCTGGAAAAATCTTATTTAAGCCAGCTGCTGAAGGTACTGGGGTTAAGGCCGCAGGTGCTTGTCGTACAATCATGGAACTTGCTGGTGTAAAAGATGTTCTTACAAAATCATTAAGAGGAACAAATCCTCATAATGTTGTTAAAGCAACATTTACAGCATTAAGTGAACTAAGATCTGCAGATAAAATTGCTAGTCTTCGTGGATTAGAAGCGAAAGACCTGAGAATTAAATAAGAGAGTTAGATATGACTAGTAAAACAATTACAGTAAAACTAAAGAAAAGTACTATTGCACATAATGATAAGCAAAAAGCTTGCGTACGTGGTTTAGGCTTAAGAAAAACAGGAAGCTCTAAAACTTTAGAGAATACTCCGGCAGTAAGAGGAATGATTAAAAAAGTTATTCACTTACTTGAGATCTCAGAATAATTTAAGCTGATAGTGAGGAAGATATGTTAACGTTGAATAATCTTAAAAGTCCAAAAGGTGCTCATAGAAATATAAAAAGAATCGGTCGTGGACATGGTTCTGGGCAAGGACAGCAGGCTGGTAAAGGTCATAAAGGACAAAAAGCTCGTGCCGGTGGTGGAGTTAGAACTGGTTTTGAAGGTGGAGCAATGCCTCTATATATGAGATTACCTAAAAAAGGTTTCTCTAATGCACCATTTAAAACTGAATATGCAATTGTAAGCCTTGCACAATTAAATGATAAATTTGATTCAGGTGAAGTTACTAGAGAAGCATTGGTTGAAAAAGGTCTTTTAAACGGAATAAATAAAAGACGTCCAATTAAAGTTTTAGGGACTGGGGAGCTTACAAAGAAGCTTACTTTTGTTAAAATCGACAAGTTTTCAAAATCAGCTAAAGAAGCAATTGAAAAGCTTGGTGGCGAAATAAAGTAATATAGTTTTTTTGAAAAGGAAGTTCCGTAATGTCATCCGCTCAAGGAAAAATCGAAGAGCTCAAGAAGAAAATTTTCTTCACACTATTATTATTATTTGTATTTAGAATGGCAGCCCAAATACCTGTTCCAGGTGTAGACGGGTCTGCTGTTCAAGCATACTTCGCTGAAGGTGGCGGTGGGATTTTTGATCTTATCAATACGTTCTCCGGTGGTGCTTTCAAAAGGTTCTCAGTGCTTGCGCTAGGGATTATGCCTTATATTACAACATCTATTATTTTCAGTTTACTTGGTGAGGTAATTCCTCAGCTTGCTGAAATGCAAGAGGACCAAGAAGGACATAAGAAAATTCAAAAATGGACTCGATATGCAACTGTAGCTTTATGTTGTGTACAGGGTTACGGTATGGCAGCAGTTTTTGAGTCTTTCAAAAGCCCAGGCGGAATACCGGTTATACCTGAACCAGGTATGCTTTTTAGATTAACAACAATGATTACTTTAGCAGCTGGAACAATGTTTCTATTATGGCTAGGGGAAAGAATCACAGAGTTTGGTTTAGAGAATGGTGTATCTCTCATTATCTTTGCAGGTATTGCTGTTGAATTACCATCTGAAATTATTCAAAAAATGACTCTTTTTAGAAATGGTGAGCTTTCAGGCTTTTCTCTTCTCTTAACTTTTGCTGTCATTATAGTTGCGTTTTATATTGTTGCCTTTATTGAGCGATCCTTTAGGGCCGTTCCGGTACAATATGCAAAGAAAGTTGTTCACAATAGAGTATATGGCGGAGCTCAAACTCTTCCAATGAGAGTCGATACTGGTGGAGTTATGCCTCCTATCCTAGCTTCTTCACTTCTTGCAGCTCCTGCTACATTTGCAAGCTTTGTAAGTAATGAAAGTCCGTTGAAGCCATATTTGGATACTATTCAACAGTCACTATACCCAGGACAATTATTATTTAATATCTTTTTTGCAGTACTGATTGCGTACATGGCTTACTTTTATGCACCAATTCAGTTTAAAACAAAGAAAATTTCAGAAATGTTACAGAAGAATAATGCTTTTATTCCAGGTTTAAGACCAGGAACACAAACAAAAGACTATTTAGACTTTATGCTAAATAGACTTACCTTCTTCGGTTCAATTTATTTAATAGTAATCTGTATTTCTCCTACTTTAATTACCGGAGCAAACACAAGATTTGGAGGGACAGCTCTTCTCATCTTAGTGAGTGTTTCAATTAGAGTTATGATGAATATTCAATCTTTTATGTACGCTGATAAGTATGAGACTGCTCATAAATCACGTGGAAAATATAAAGGTTCAAATAGAAGGTTCTAAATGAAGCCACAGTTAATTTTATTAGGTGCACCCGGGTCAGGGAAAGGGACACAAGCCGCAAGACTTGTGTCTGAGCTTTCATATACCCATATATCAACAGGTGAACTATTAAGAAGCGAAATTAGCTCTGGTTCAGAGTTAGGAAATAGAGTTCAAAGTATTATGAACGAGGGAAAGCTTGTTGATGATAATACTGTTTTAGAGTTGTTAAGTTCAAATTGTGATCTAGATACGAATGCATATATTTTTGATGGATTTCCTCGAAACATTGAGCAAGCAAAACTTTTAGATGACGTACTTATTAAAGAACATGCCTCTAAGGCCGTATATTTTGATATCGATCTAGATAAGTTAGCTGAGAGGCTAATAAACAGAAGAACATGTGATGATTGTGGTGAAATCTACAACTTACTAAGCAAGGCACCAAAAGTTGAAGGTGTTTGCGATAAGTGCAAAGGAACAAACCTAGCACAAAGAAAAGATGATAATAAAGAGACCGTAGTTACTCGCTTGGAAGTGTTTAAAAACACTATTGAACCAGTGCTTGAGTATTACGAATCTCAGGGCAAGCTTACGAGACTTGATGCTTCTAAAGGGGCAGACGGGGTCTTTGAACAGCTTGAGAATACAGTAAAGAATTAGAAAAAAACTTTGTTTTAATAACTTGCATAATAGCTTGGGCCCGTATATACAAGCTAGACGCAATATTTTGTGAATGGGTAATAATGACTGATAAAGAGACTATTGAAGTTGAAGGTGAAGTGATGGAGCTTCTGCCTAATACAAAGTTTAAAGTGAAGTTGCCAAATGGCCACTCAATCATTGCTCACATTAGTGGGAAAATGAGAATGCACTTTATTAAAATATTACCTGGTGACAAAGTTTTAGTAGAAATTAGTAAATATGACCTAGGCAAAGGTAGGATTACTTACCGAAGTAAGGGTAGATAACGTTATAAGTAGTTTAAGTTAGTTAAGAAAGGACGTTGAAATGAAAGTTCGAGCATCTGTTAAAAAGATCTGTAAAGACTGTAAAGTTGTAAAAAGAAAAGGAATCCTGAGAGTTGTATGTAAGGTAAGTCCGAAGCATAAACAAAAGCAGGGATAATAATTTAAATAGGAGTGTAGCTATGGCGCGTATTCTTGGTGTTGATATTCCTAGAAATAAGGTAATGAGAGTGGCTCTTACATCACTATATGGTGTTGGACCTCAAGTTGCTGTTGAAGTTCTAGAGAAAGCAAATATCGAATTAACCAGAAATTCTAACGAACTGACTGAAGAGGAAGTTCAAACTATCAGAAAGATTCTTGAAGAAGATTACAATGTTGAAGGTGATCTACGAAGAGAAGTTGGACTGAACATCAAAAGACTAAAAGATTTAGGTTGCTATCGTGGAGTTCGCCACAGAAGAGGCCTACCAGTTCGTGGTCAAAGAACAAGTACCAACGCGAGGACTCGTAAAGGTAAAGCTGTTGCGATTGCTGGTAAAAAGTCCGTTAAGTCATTGAAGTAGGAGGACTATCATGGTTAAGAAAACAACAAAGAAAAAAGTTAAAAAGAATATTAGTACTGGAATTTGTCACATTCAGGCATCTTTCAATAACACTATTGTTACGTTTACAGATACTCAAGGAAACGCAATTGCATGGGCTAGTGCTGGTCAATTAGGTTTCAGAGGATCTAAGAAATCAACTCCATTTGCTGCTCAATCAGCTGCTTTAGAAGCTGCTAAGAGAGCTATGGAACATGGTCTAGGTACTGTTGAAGTTCGTGTAAAAGGTCCAGGTGCGGGACGTGAAAATGCTATCCGTGCTCTACTTCAGGCTGGTTTGAGAGTAACATCTGTTGCAGATAGAAGTCCGATTCCACATAATGGATGTCGTGCACCAAAAAGAAGAAGAGTATAAGACTTATATTATAAGGAGACCCTTAGAATGGATACATTTGTAGAAAAAAACTGGAATAGTATGATTAGACCAGTAGCTCTTGAGCCTGATCATGAATCATCTCAAACAGCATATGGAAAATTTGTAGCGAAGCCTCTTGAAAGAGGTTACGGACAAACACTTGGTAACTCATTAAGAAGAGTACTTTTATCATCACTTCAGGGTGCTGGTATTGTTGCTATTAGAATTGATGGTGTTGACCATGAGTTTGGAACAATTAATAACGTTAAAGAAGAAGTTTCTGAAATTATCCTTAACTTGAAAGAAGTACATTTCATGCTTAAGAGTAAAGAAGATCTTGTATTAACACTTGAAAAATCTGGTGAAGGTCCTATTAAAGCTAGTGACATCGCTGAGAATGCAAGTGTAGAAGTTTTAAATCCAGATCATACAATCTGTAACGTTTCTTCTGGCGGTTCTATAAAAATGGAACTTAAAATTGCTAGAGGGAAAGGTTATGTAACGGCTCTTGATAATAAAGAGACTTTTGATCTTCCAATTGGTTGGATTTATCTTGATACACTTTTTTCACCTGTTCACAGAGTAAATTACACAGTAACAAACTCTCGTGTTGGTAAAAGAACTGACTTTGATAAGCTTACATTAGAAGTTTGGACAAATAATGGTATTGATCCTCATGATGCTGTTGCATATTCAGCAAAAATCTTAAGAGATCAACTTACTGTTTTCCTTAACTTTGAAGATGAAGAAGAAGTAGTAAGATTAGAGAGCAATAAGCCTGTTCAACAGCAATCTCCAACTAATAACTTTCTTCTTAAGCCAGTGTCTGAACTTGAACTATCTGTACGTTCTGCAAACTGTTTACAGAATGCAAACATTAAGTACATTTACGAGCTTGTTTCTAAGACCGAAGGTGAAATGTTAAGAACAAAGAACTTTGGACGTAAGTCATTAAATGAAATTAAAGAAATTCTTTCTCATATGGGTCTGGGTCTTGGAATGAAAGTTGATAACATCATGAAAGATCTTCAGGACAAGAAAGACGGTGAGTAGAAGCTAGCTGAGTTGAAGGAGCTAATGTTATGAGACATCAAAGAAGAAAATATAAAATCGGGAACAACCCTTCTCATAGAAAGTCTCTAATGAGAAACCTTGCTATTGAAGTTATTGATCACGGTAAGATCAAGACGACACATGCAAAATGTAAAGCGATTCAAGGATTTGTTGAAAAACTAATCACTATTGCAAAGAATGATACTGTTGCAAATAGAAGACTTGCTTTTAGAAAATTAAACGACAAAGATGCTGTACAAAAGCTTTTTGGTAATGTTGCACCAAAGTTTAAAGAAAGAAGTGGTGGTTACACTAGAATTCTTAAACTTGCCGATGGTAGAGTTGGTGACAATGCTAAAATGAGTTTCATTGCATTAGTTGACTAGTTTGAAGTAATTCAAGCTTCGTTCAACAAATGGTTTTGGACATCTTAATAAAACGCAGTTATAAAAGACCTCCTGAATAGGAGGTCTTTTTTTATATGAGCAACACAAAAGCCAGTTCAAAAAATTTACCATGGTCTACTAAAATATCCATTTTATCTTTAATGTTTGCCATTACATTGGGCTATTCAGTTGTATCGAAGAAAGAAATTGAAAGAGTAACGAATAATGAAAATCAGCTTATCCTTAAGAAGTTGCCTAGTTTTCAATTAAAAGAATTTAAAAAAGACTTTGTTGTAAATCCTGAGACTATGTTTAGAAATGGGGCAAAGCTAGCTTTTGTTCACTTTTGGGGAACATGGTGTGCTCCCTGTGAGGCCGAGCTACCTGACTTTATAGAGTTTCTTAAGTCACAAAAAGGCAAAGGCATTAATGGTATACTGTTGTCTGTGAATGATAAGGATCCTTTGATCACAAAGTTCATGAAGCGCTTTGGAGAGTTACCAGATAATATTATTTTGGCCCATAATGAAGACGGTTCACTACTGTCGGAATTTGGTACAGTGAAGGTTCCTGAGACATATTTATTTCGAAAAGATGGTAAAACTTTAAACAAGTACGTTGGAGCTCAGGACTGGAATCACCGCTCATTTGGGCAAAGAATGGAGTTTTATCTCAATTCTATGGGCAAAAACGTACAAAAATAATCCACACTTAACTATCCGAAACTATTGTGATTTTGGTAGATATTGTCCATCTGTTGATCAATTTAGCACTATATATTCAAGTAAATTTAAATCGTTGCCGAAAAGTTAAACACTACTGATAAATGTTTATTCAGTGGCCCCAAATTTTTTCATCAGGAGATGGTAATGATTAACTGGAAAGATATGAGAAATTTGCACGTAATTTCAAAACTCGAGCAAATTTTAAATAAGTGGTATGGAGTTGAGCTACTATGGGCCGATTCTAACTCTAAGATTCAAAGTACACATCTCGATAAGGGATATGAATTTAAGAATCATTTCTTTAAAGTTCAGATGGGAATGTCTATAGGTCACGAATATATTCAACAAGACTTTGAAAAAGTTTCGGAAGTTTTTAGTTCTGTTTCTGATCAAACGATTGTTGCTGATTCATTTTTTAAGCATATTAAGTTTGTAGCTTCAAAGGTTGTGGTTGACGGAGAGTTTTTGGGGACCGTTATGGCATTTCCTTTTGTTAGCGATAGCATAACTGATGATGAAAAAACTGAGCTGGTAAAGCAAATGGTTGATTGTGGAGCTTCAGAATCTGATGCTAAATCCGCCTTGGGTCACTTAAAGAAAATGTCTGCAGTAGATATTGAGTATCTTGAAGAACTAGTAGAACTCGTTTCAGAAGAGATCATTGAGTTTCATGAAGAAATTAGTAAAAGAGAAGAAAGAATTAATGAACTTAACTCTGAGTTAGGAGATAAGTACAGATATCATATGATGATTGGTAAATCGAAGAAGATGCAACACATCTATAGATTACTAGAAAAAGTTTCGTCATCAGAAGCAAGTGTATTCATTCAAGGTGAAAACGGAACAGGTAAGGAACTTGTGGCAAAAGCAGTTCATTATTATTCACCAAGAAAAGATAATATGTTCTTAGCAGTAAACTGTTCAGCATTTAATGACAACCTCCTTGATTCAGAGCTTTTTGGACATATGAAAGGTGCGTTTACAGGTGCGATTAAAGATAAGAAAGGACTTTTTGAAAATGCAAACGGTGGAACACTGTTCTTGGATGAGATTGGTGATACATCACTGGCCATGCAGGTTAAGCTTCTAAGGGTTCTACAAGAAGGAACATTTCTTCCTGTTGGTGCTAATGCTCCAAAAAGAACGGATGTAAGAATAATCGCAGCTACAAATAAAAATATTAAAGAGATGATGTCAAAAGGTGAGTTTAGAGAAGATCTCTATTACAGAATCAATGTTATTAATATTGATTTACCACCATTGAGAGATAGAAATGATGATATTCCAATCCTAATGGATCACTTCCTTAAGAAAAGATGTGATGAAATGGGACAAGCACTAAAGACATTCTCTAAGAAGTGTTTAGAAAAAATGCTTGATTATCATTGGCCAGGTAACGTTAGAGAGTTAGAAAACGAAATCGAAAGACTCGTTGTTCTTGCTGGTGATGACAAGATCATTACTCCTGATCTACTTAGCCCTAGAATTGAAGAAGCTGTCGGAAATGCAAGAGCAGGTGGAAGTTCGAATGGAGCTGTAAAAGGTATTAATACATCCGGATCTCTAAAGACTGCACTTGAAGAGCTTGAAGCAATTATGATTAGGGAAGGTTTGAAGCGCTGCAACTTTAATAAGTCAAAGCTAGCAAAGGAACTTGGAGTTTCAAGAGCAAGCTTAATTATGAAAGTTGATAAGTATGACCTAGATAAGAGGAAAAAAGCAGCTAACGAATAGCATTAAATATAACGCAAAGAAATAGCCTCCTAAGAGCCAAAAATGTATATTATCAAGGCTTTTAGGAGGTTTTTTTATGTCTGAATTGCTTGAGCAAAAACGCCAAAATCTTGTTGATCTAAGGGAGCAATCCGCTCTTGGTGGTGGACAAGCACGAATTGAAAAACAACATTCACAAGGTAAATATACTGCACGCGAAAGAATCGAAAGATTAATCGATCCAGGAACATTTTTAGAGTTCGATAGATTCGTTACTCATAAATGTAATTCTTTTGGAATGGAAAAAAATAAATATTTAGGTGATGGAGTTATCACAGGTATTGCGGAAATGAACGGTCAGAAGATTGCGCTTTATTCCCAAGACTTTACATGTTGGGGAGGAGCACTTGGTGCTGCTCATGCAAAGAAAATATGTAAGATAATGGACTTCGCTCTTGAAAATAGAATACCAATTATTGGAATCAATGATTCAGGTGGAGCTAGAATTCAAGAAGGTGTTGAGTCACTTGCGGGTTATGCCGAGATTTTTTATCGTAACGTAAAGTGCTCTGGTGTTATTCCACAAATTTCTCTTATCATGGGTCCTTGTGCTGGTGGTGCTGTTTATTCACCGGCCATTACAGACTTCATCTTTATGGTTGATAAATCTTCTTACATGTTTGTTACAGGTCCTGAAGTAATTAAAACTGTAACTCACGAAGAAGTAACGAAAGAAGAACTTGGTGGTGCAGCTACACATAATGAAAAATCTGGTGTGGCCCAATTTAAATGTATAGATGAAGATGAATGTTTTGAAAGAGTAAGAGAGTTGATGACTTATCTTCCTGCTTCGAATTATAGAAAACCAACTTTGAAACATACTAGTGATCCAATCTTTAGAGATAATAATAAAATTAAAGAGACAGTCCCGGCAAACCCTAAAAAACCATATGACATGAAAGAAATTATTTTTGATGTTGTTGATGATGGTCACTTCCTAGAGATACATAAAGACTATGCTAAAAATATTATTTGTGGTTACGCATCTATCGGTGGAATTAAAGTAGGGATAGTTGCTAATCAACCACAGATTTTAGCAGGTGTGCTTGATATTGATTCTTCAAGAAAGGCAGCTCGCTTTGTACGTTTCTGTGATTCATTTGATATTCCAATTTTAACTTTAGTTGATGTACCAGGGTTCTTGCCAGGAACAACTCAAGAATATGGTGGAATTATTACTCATGGTTCAAAACTTCTTTATGCTTACGCGGAAGCGACTGTCCCAATGATCACTTTAATAACAAGAAAAGCTTATGGTGGTGCATATGATGTTATGGCGTCAAAGCATATACGAGCGGATATTAACCTAGCTTACCCGACAGCTGAAATTGCCGTTATGGGTGCTGATGGTGCTGTTAATATTATTTTTAGAAATGAACTGAAAGGCTTAGAGGGTGATGCTTTTGATAAGAAAAAAGCTGAGCTAGTTGCAAACTATGAAGAGCAATTTGCCAATCCTTATAGAGCCGCTGAATTAGGGTATGTTGATTCCGTTATTTTACCAGAAGAGACACGTTTAAGAATCTATAACTATCTAAAAGTTTTAAAAGATAAGAAAGTAGAGTTACCTAGTCGTAAACATGGGAATATCCAACTATGAATATACGTCTTAAAAATGGAAAACAAAGAAGAGTCTTAATCATCAATAGAGGTGAAATCGCTTCAAGAATCGCCAGAGCATGTCGTGAACTGGGACATGTTGCTGTTGGTGTTTGGACAGACAATGAACCCAATGCAGCTCATTTAGAATTTTGTGATGAGTGGATTCATTTAGATGGAAAAACAAATGCTGAAACTTATTTGAATGTAGAAAAGATTTTAAAAGTTATTGAAGAAAATAAAATTGATGGTGTTCATCCAGGTTATGGATTTCTTTCTGAGAATGGTGCCTTCGCAAAGGCCTTAACAGATAAAGGTGTAACATTTATTGGTCCACATCCAGAAGCCATTAGAGTGATGGGTGATAAGGCAACTTCCAAAGCTCTTGCAAAAGAAGCTGGAGTGCCAGTAGTTCCTGGGACAGCTAAGGCCGTTGTTGATGTTAAAGAAGCTCTTGAAGTTGCAAAAGATATTGGATACCCGGTTCTTTTAAAAGCTGTTGCAGGCGGTGGTGGCCGTGGCATGCGAGCTTGTAATAATGAGCAAGAAGTTAAAGATCAGTTTGAAGCAGTTGGAAGAGAATCTCTTGCAGCGTTTGGTAATGGTGACTTATTAGTTGAAAAGCTTATAGTGAATCCTCATCATATTGAAGTCCAAATCCTCGCAGATAAAAGTGGAAACGTTTATCACTTTTTTGAAAGAGAATGTTCGATACAAAGAAGACACCAAAAAATTATTGAAGAAGCTCCGTCTCCATTTATTGGAGATGATGAAGCTCTTAGAAAAAATATTTGTGAGACTGCTGTTAAGTTGGCCAAAGCAGTTGATTATGACAGTGCTGGAACTGTTGAATTTATTATGGGTGAAGATAAGAGTTTTTATTTTCTCGAAATGAATACTCGAATTCAGGTTGAACATCCAATAACTGAAGAGATCACAGGAATGGATCTTATCGTATGTATGATTCAGTCTGCTTTTGGAGAAGATCTTCAGATACCAAATCAAGAATGGATTACTCGTACCGGTCATGCCATTGAATGTCGAATTTGTGCAGAAGATCCAATCACCATGTTGCCTTCTCCTGGAAGTGTGACAGGTTTTGAAACAAATTTTCCACAAGGTATTCGATTCGATCATTGTCTATATCGAGGGTTAGAAGTAACTCCTGATTTTGATCCGATGGTAGGGAAATTAATTGCAAAAGGTTTAGTTAGAGATGTTGCTATTCGAAAAATGAGAACAGCTCTTGATGGTCTCTATATTGAAGGTTTAAAAACAAATATCCCACTTCATAAAGTTATTTTCGATGATAATGTTTTTAAAGAAGGGGTTTACTCCACTAGCTATATTGGAGACTTTAAACCTCAAGAGAAAGTTTCAACTGAGTTGGACTATCTTTCTCTTTATAAAAAATTAGCAACCGTAGAAGCAAGAAGGATGGGCTTATAATGAGAACTTACCTAATTGATGCCAATAAAGATGAAGTTATTGTAGATTTAACAAAGACGATCGTTCATAACTCAGATTTAGTTGAATTTGAGTTTAGTACTTGTGTGGATAATTCGTTAGTAAATAAAGAAAATATTTTCGTAAGAAGACTAGCAAATAATTATTTCTCCTCTTTAGATGGAAAATCTTGGAGAAAATTAGCTAGACAAAACCTCCCTAAAAAGATTTTAAACGTAGACAGAGTCTTCGATCTCTATAGAGGCTATAAACCTAGTGGACTTAGTGCAGGTTCTGAGGGAGAGTTACTTACACAAATGCCTGGAAAAATTGTGAAGATAGCAGTTAAGAAAGGTGAAGAAGTTAAAAAAGGACAAACTCTAATCATTTTAGAGGCCATGAAAATGGAAAACGAGATTAAGTCTGGTATGGACGGAATCGTAAAAGAGATTCATGTTAAAGAAGGTGACGCTTTGGATTCTGGAGTTCTTATGATGGAGGTTGAGTAATGAATGATTGGGATAAAGCTAAAGCTGATTTGCAAAAAAATGGTAAGACATTCTTTTCAATCTTTATAATAGTTTTAGTACTGATAGTCGGTAAGACATCTTTTTATACGGTAGAGCCAGATGAAGAAGCTATCGTGATTAGATTTGGTAAGTATATTGGAACGTATCCTCCGGGTTTACATTTTAAGTTGCCATTAAATATCGATAAGGCAATTCGTGTAAAAACAAAAAGGGTATTACAGGAAGAGTTTGGATTTAGGACAGCAAGTACTAGATCTAGAAGAACGACTTACTCTACTGATGGTTACGAGGATGAAAGTTTAATTCTAACGGGTGATCTAAATGTTGCTGACGTAGAATGGGTAATTCAGTATCAGATTTCAGATCCGTTTAAATATTTATTTCAGACCAGTGATCCTATCTCAAATATTAGAGATGTCTCTGAGTCTATTATGAGAAGAGTTGTTGGAGATCGTTTAGTAACTGAAGTTTTGACTACAGGTAGAGTTGAAATTTCGAATGATGCTGAAGAACTGATGCAAGCGGTACTTGATAAATATGACATGGGTGTAAAAATTGTGAGTGTAAAACTTCAAGATGTTAACCCTCCACAAGTTGTAAAAAAGTCTTTTAATGAAGTAAACGAAGCGAAGCAAGAGCAAGAGAAAATGATTAACCAAGCGGAAGAAGCTTATAATAAGGTTATTTTCGAGGCCAGTGGTAAGGCAAATAAAGTTTTAAGCCAAGCTGAGGGTTTTTCGCAGGAGTTAATCAATACTGCGAAAGGTGATGCTTCGAGATTTGAACAAGTTCTTGTTGAATATAGAAGAGCTCCAAGAATTACAAAGAGAAGAATTTACTTAGAAACTATGCAGAGTTTATTTACTGATATCGATGATATTACGATTGTGGATCCAAAGGTAAAAGGTCTTTTACCTGTATTTAGTAGAGAGGTTGTAAATGGGAAATAAAATTAGCGCAATTGTTGTTATATTAGTGGCCCTTGCAATTGGATTCATGAGTAGTGCTTATATTGTTCAAGAGGGAAGACAGGCAATCATTACACAATTTGGTAAGCCAATTGGAGAGCCAATCGTAAAGGCTGGGCTTCACTTCAAAAAGCCATTTGTTAATGATGTACGATTTGTTGATAAAAGAATTTTAAATTGGGATGGGTACCCAAATGAGATTCCAACGAAAGATAAAAAATATATTAAAGTTGATACAACGGCTCGATGGAAAATTGTTGATGCACTTAAATTTATTCAAACGGTAAGAAGTGAGAATGGGGCTAAGGCCAGACTGGATGCCGTTCTTGATTCTGCTACGAGGGACGTAATTTCAAATAATAACTTAGTTGAGGCCGTTAGGAACTCGAATGCCATATTTGATAAAATTGATTTGAAGAAAAAAGAAATTAAAGATTTGAAAAAAGACGGTAAGTCGACAATTGAAGAAGAAGTTTCTGGTGAAATTGAAAAGATCATGACTGGTAGAGAGCAACTTAGTTTAAAAATTGCAGCTGTTGCAAGTAAGGAACTATCAGCTTTTGGAATTGAGCTCATTGATGTTCAGTTGAGAAGAATTAGTTACGAAAAAAGCGTTGAGAAAAAAGTTTACGAAAGAATGATTTCTGAACGAAATAGAATTGCTCAAAAAATCAGATCTATTGGTAAAGGAGAGAAGGCTAAAATTGAAGGTCGTCTTGAAAAAGATCTTAAAAAGATTCAGTCAATTGCTTATCGTGATTCTCAAATCATAAAGGGTAAAGCGGAGGCTGCTGCAACAAGAATATACGCTAAGGCCTTATCAAAAGATCCAAATTACTATGACTTTATGAAAAGTATGGAAGCATATAAAAAGTCATTAAAGGGAAAAGCAAAATTCTTAATGAGTTCAGAGTCTGAATATTTGAAATTTTTAAAAGAACTCAAGTAGCTTTTGCTGCTTGAGTATTCATGGCCTAGTTAAGATAAGTATAATTAGCTAGGCAGTCTTCATAAAAATCTACTAAATTAACACCAACACGAGGAGCAATTTTTCCTCGAGTTATCTCTTTGTTTATTAGCTTCTTGAGAGATTGTGCCATATATTCAGGGTTGTACTGCATTGTACTTAGTACTTGTGCCGCTGAGTTTCCTTTTATTATTTCTTCAATATAGAAACCTTGAGGATCATCGGCATCACTAAAAACATGTACCTCGTTAACTCTACCAAAGAGGTTATGGTTATCACCCATAACGTCTTGATAGGCACCTGTTAAGAAAAGTCCGACAAGGTATTCTTCATCTTCTTTTATATCGTGAAGTAAAACAGTTTCGTTGTGACCATCGGGACCAATGAAACAGTCAATTTTTCCATCACTGTCACAGGTAATATCTGCGATACCACATTGAGTAGTTGGTCTTTCATTAAGACGTGATATTGGAACAAGGGGAAGTATTTGATCAATGGCCCAGTGATCGGCTGCAGATTGAAATACACTGAAATTACAGAGGTATTGAGGAGCGATATCGACGCTTAGATTTTTGAGTTCTTCAGGTACAAATGTTTTGGTTGATTCAACATAAGAAACAATTTTTTGCATAATACGCCAATGAATTGTTTCTATTTTTGCTCTTTCATCAAGACCAATGACCCCGAGCTTGAAAGCATTAAGTCCTTCTTCTTTAATTTGAACAGATTCATTGAAAATTGTTTGAAAGTTTTCTTTCGTGAACTTGTTAGATTCTTGCTCGAGGGTTCTCATATTTTCTACTAAAATATGTTCACCCTCTGTAATACTAGTATCAAAATTATTCTTATGGCGATCAATTCTATCGATCACATTTGTGATAACACATGAGTGGTGTGCGGTAATGGCCCTTCCGCTTTCGGTAACAATATTTGGATGTGGGACACCTTCAAGTTCACATATCTGTTTAAGCCCATAAACGATGTCTTGAGCATATTCTTTTACATTATAATTTCTTGAACTATCATTATTAGATCTACTGCCATCATAATCTATTCCTAATCCACCACCTGCATCAAAGTATTCAAGATGACATCCCATCTTATAAAGTTTTGCATAGATTCTTCCGGCTTCATTAATTGCATCTTTAAAAGTTCTAATATCACTGATCTGACTTCCTATGTGATAGTGAAAAAGCACAATAGAAGACATTAAATTGTTCTCTTCCATGACTTTCACAGCATTTAATATTTCAGCTGTAGTGAGTCCAAACTTTGCTTTATCGCCACAAGAATTGGCCCACTTTCCACGACCTTGGAGACTCATCTTTCCTCTTAAACCAATGAGGGGTGTTACGTTCATCTCTTTTGAAAGTCTTAAAATATTTTTTAGTTCAGAAAATTTCTCTATAACAATAATAATTTTTCGGTTTAATTTTCTACCAATGAGAGCAAGTCGAAGATAGTCTTCGTCTTTGTATCCGTTTAAGACAGTTAGTGAGTTTGGGTTTTCATTATGTACTAGTGCCGCTAGTAGTTCTGATTTTGATCCAGCCTCTAAACCAAAATCATATGGTGCACCAGCATCAATGATTTCTTCCACAACTTCACGCATTTGATTCACTTTTATAGGATAGACGCCAAAGTATTTTCCATCATAGTCGGCCTCATGAATTGTGTCTCGAAAAGTTTTGTTAATATTTTTTACTTGGCTTCTTAAAATATCATGAAAACGAATAACGGCTGGGAGCTTCACTCCTTGTGATTTCATTTCTTCAACAACTTTTTTAATTTCAACTTCAGACTTTTTCTTGGAAGTCGGCTGGACTGTTAGGTTTCCTGCTTCATTAATTCCAAAGTAGCCATCACTCCAGTTCTTTACTCGATATGTTTGTTCTGCCTTTTCAATAGTCCAATTTTTATCACTCATATAATTACCTAGAGAGAGCTATTGAAAGCTCTCTGATGACTTTCGCTGCGAATACTGAGCTGTTGCCAGTCTTATCGATTGATGGGGAAAGTTCCACAACATCACAGCCTACAAAGTTTTTATTTGTTAATATTTTTATTAAACTAATAAAAGAATGAAATGTTTCTCCGCCTGGTTCAGGTGTTCCTGTTCCTGGGAAAAAACTTGGGTCAAAGTAATCTAAATCGAGTGTTAAATAAATTGGTCTTTCATCACTTATACTTTTAACTGAATTTAGAAAATCCTCTAAAGACTTGCGAATCGTTCTATGTTCATTCATATATTTGTATTCATCTTTTGTACCACTTCTAATCCCGTATTGAATCAACTCGTGTCCAGGTTTGAAGTGATCAAGAGCTCTTCTGATAATTGAAGCATGACTATAGTGATGACCTTCGTAACCATCTCTTAAGTCAGCGTGAGCATCAAGATGAAGAAGTACTAGCTCATCAAAGGTCTCTAAATATGTTTTGATTGGGGCATAACTGATACTGTGTTCTCCTCCAATAGTAATGACTCTTGTGTTGTTTTTAATATCGTCTTTACTAAAAAGCTTAAAGAAGTTATCGGTACCTATTTGCCAGTTTTGATCAATATCATTTGTATTTCCTACAACTAAGTTTCCTAAGTCATAGATTGCATCTTGTTCTTCAATGTCTTTTTCTTGATAGGGACTATAGCTTTCAATTCCGAAAGAAACTTCTCGAAGGGCGTTAGGTCCCTCAACTGTTCCTTTTCTGAAACATGCAGTTCCGTCAAACTCAAAGCCAACCATATTGATGGCAGTGGGTACAACTTTTGAAGTTGGTTCGAAGAAATCATATGGTGTTGATGCCGGTTTAACTAAACTCATTTCTATCCTTATAGGTTTGGCTGTAACTTAGTTAAATAAGGAACTTACGTCAATATGGCCGTAATTATTTCTCAATAGGGTTGAGCTCTAACTGTCTGTAAACACTTTGCTTAGCAAGGCCTTCACAGCACTTGGGACAAATGACTGGTGATTAAGAATATTTTGTTTGGTTTTCTTGAGCTCAAGGTCGAGTACAGGGTTTGATTGGATATGTTGTAATAGGTTTTCAGTCAATAGTGACTCAAACCACTTTAGGTTTTGTTGTTTACGTTTTTCATCCCATAGCTTGTTCTTTTTCTGGATACCTTGGAACTCTTTTATGGACTTCCAGATTTCTTCCATCCCCTCGCTATGAAGAGCGCTGCAAGTTAACACTTTTGTAACCCATTCAGACTTTTTGGACATTATATGAAGAGCGTTCTCATAACCTTGCTGGCTTATCTTAGCAAGATTAAGGAGGTCGCCATCGGCTTTATTAATGACAAGAAGATCGGAGATTTCAATGATGCCTTTTTTAATTCCTTGTAGCTCATCACCAGCAGAAGGAACCATGAGAACAAGAAAGAAGTCGACCATGTTTGAAACTTCATATTCGCTTTGTCCAACACCAACAGTTTCCACAAGAGTAATATCAAAACCAGCACTTTCACAAAGTATGATGGCCTCTTTTGTTCTTTTAGATACTCCACCTAGAGAACCGTCAGTTGGAGTTGGTCGTATATAAGCATTTTCGTTTTGGGATAATTTTTCCATTCTTGTTTTGTCACCAAGTATTGAACCTCCACTAATAGGGGAGCTTGGGTCAACTGCTAAAACGGAAACTCTATGTCCTTGTGAAATGAGGAAAAGTCCAAAGGCCTCAATAAATGTAGACTTCCCAACACCGGGAACTCCACTAATGCCGATTCTAATACTTTTCCCTGAGTGGGGAGTCAGTTCTTCTAGAAGATTTGAAGCTGCATCCTTATGCTCATTTTTTTTTGATTCAATAAGGGTAATCGCTTTTGCTAGAGAGCGAATATTTCCTTCAAGTATATCTTTGGCATTTATTTTCACTTATTTGTTCGCCTTTTTAATTTCTTTAAGGACAGCTCTAGCACTTTCAAGAATTGGAGTACCTGGACCGAATATTCCTTTAACTCCAGCTTGTGATAAAAAATCATAATCCTGTTTTGGTATTACTCCACCAACAACAACAATAATATCTTCGGCCTTAAGCTTTTTTAATTCTTTGATTAGATCAGGAACGAGAGTCTTGTGGCCCGCTGCTTGGCTGCTTACTCCGACTACATGAACATCATTTTCAATGGCCTGTTTTGCAACTTCAGCAGGAGTAGAAAAAAGTGGAGCAAGATCGATATCAAAGCCTATGTCAGCAAAAGCTGTAGCAATAACTTTAGCTCCTCTGTCATGACCGTCTTGACCCATTTTTGCCACGAGCATTCTTGGTCGTCGTCCTTGATCTTCAATAAATTTATCAATATCTTCTTTTAGCACTTTCCAGTCCTCGTCTGATTCATAGGCTTGACCATAGACTCCAGAAACAGTTTGAGAAGTTGCATTATATCTTCCCCAGTGTTTCTCTAGAGCATAAGTTATTTCGCCTACTGAACACTTAGCCCTTGCTGCTTTTACCGCAAGGTCTAAACTATTTCCTTCACCAGTTTGAGCGTAGTTTTCAAGATCAGCCAAGGCCTTATCCACTTTCGTCTGATCTCTGTTCGTTCTTAGTTGGTTAAGTCGTTCTATTTGAGATTTTAACACAGCTTCATTATCAATAGATAAAATTTCAAGATCGTCTTCTTTTTCTAATTTGTATTTATTAACACCAACAATTGTATCAATACCTTTATCAATTTTAGCTTGCTTGATGGCAGCTGACTTTTCAATATTTAACTTCGGGATTCCTTTTTCAATGGCCTTCACCATTCCACCAAGATCTTCCACTTCCTTCATGATTTCCTTTGCACGATCAGAAATATCTTTTGTTAATTTTTCCATCATGTAGCTTCCGCCCCAAGGATCAATAACGTCAGTGATTCCTGTTTCCTCTTGAAGAATAAGTTGTGTATTTCTAGCGATTCTTGAAGAGAAATCAGTTGGAAGAGCAATGGCCTCATCAAAACTATTGGTATGAAGAGATTGTGTGCCACCAAATATCGCTGCCATTCCTTCAATTGTGGTTCTTACAACATTATTGTAAGGGTCTTGTTCCGTTAGTGACCAGCCAGAAGTTTGGCAGTGAGTACGAAGCATTTTAGATTTTTCTACTTTTGGATTATATTTTTCAATTATTTCTGACCATAGTTTTCTTGCAGCTCTTAGCTTTGCAATCTCCATATAAAAATTCATTCCTATTCCAAAAAAGAATGAAAGCCTAGGAGCAAAAGAATCAATATCTAGTCCTGCCTTTAAAGCAGTTTCTACATATTCTTTTCCGTCGGCTAATGTGTAAGCAAGCTCTAGAGCAGCGTCTGCACCGGCTTCTTGCATATGATAACCAGAGATAGAAATACTATTAAATTTAGGCATATTTTCTGAAGTATAAGAAATAATATCTCTTATAATATTTATAGATGGAGTGGGTGGAAAAATGTACGTATTTCGAACCATAAACTCTTTAAGAATATCGTTTTGAATTGTTCCACTAAGTTTGTCTTGTGCAACACCTTGCTCTTCAGCTGCAACAATATAATTTGCAAGTATAGGAAGTACGGCCCCGTTCATAGTCATTGAAACTGAAACTTTATCTAGCGGAATTGAATCAAATAAAACCTTCATGTCTTCAACGCTATCGATGGCCACTCCAGCTTTTCCAACATCACCGGTAACTCTCGGATGATCAGAGTCATAACCTCTGTGAGTTGCTAAATCGAAAGCTACTGATACACCTTGTCCTCCTGCGGCCAAAGCTCTTTTATAAAAAGCATTTGATTCTTCAGCAGTTGAAAATCCTGCATATTGGCGAATTGTCCAAGGTCTTCCAGCATACATGGTTGCTCTTGGGCCTCTGGTGAAAGGAGCAAAACCAGGTAGATTGTTGAGATCAATATCTTTTAAATCTTCTTGAGTATATAGAGGTTTAACTTTGATATTTTCAGGCGATGTCTTACTTAATTCATCGACAGATTTACCACGTAATTCTTTTTGCGCTAACTTTTTCCAATCTTCTAAACTCATCGCTTTATCCTCATCAATTTAAAGCCAAACTATCAAAAGTCACTCATAAGTGCCAATTATTACTGAATATTTAATGTGATTTCAGTGTGTTAAGGGCACTAAATTAGGAATTTTCTTCCTGTTATCCGAGCAAATTAATCTTCTGGTAAAATAGATAGAGAGAATCGGAGGTAATGTGTCCAATAGTACTACTAAAGAATCTAACTTAATTCAGACTGCTTCACTTCAGGGTTATTTTTTTGACCAATTAAATTCGTACAATGAGAAATCAACACGCCCACTGCCTAAAGAAGCGATTTTTTATAGTTCGCTTGTTATGGATAAGATGGGGGCCAGTTGCGAATATTTTGAAATGAGTGAAGGTAAAGTGAGAGAAAAAATTCTTGGAACGAAATTGCTTGAAGCTTCAAAACTTACACCTGAAAAGAAGAAAAGAGTTTATCAAGATATTGGTGATACAGCTCTTTTACTGTGTGGATATTTTTCGCAAAGTCTTAATCAAAAAATTGTTGATGAGTCTTATTATCAAGAGCTGGGAGTTCAGGCCTATAATAGTTTGAATAATATTGTTCCAGAAGTTTATGATGTAAATTCATTCTTTAGAAAGTTTTCATTGTCTTTCACAAGAATAACTCAATTGATGAGTGTTGTGAGCCAGAAACTAATGGCCAATGATCCCCATGAAAATCTTCTTATCATTGTGGATAGAAATAAAATCAAGGCCAGCTAAAAAACTAGCCCTTTCTTCCAACGATCACAGTGTTCCATTTTTTAGAAAGAATTTTTTTAATTCCTTTTTGGAATTCTTCATAATCTAATTCTTTTATTTTCTGATTGTTTAAATGATAAAAATCGAGTCCATAACCTTGAAGAGCAGTAATTGAGTATACATTTGCATAATCATCATTGGTTTGAATATTTAATAAGGCCTGTCCTTCAATCATTTTTTTAATTCTATTAAATTCAGCTTTATCAAGTCCGTTATCTTTGATCTTTTGAATGATATCCTTGATGGCCTTTACTGCAGCTTCGACTTTGTCATGTCCACTTGCCATGTAAATTCCCCAATAACCAGCTTCCATGGCACTGAAGTGAATTGGTTGAGCAGCGTAACACAGACCTTGTCTATCTCTTACTTCTACAAAGAGCTCACTACTTTGACCACTAAGCATAGTAGTAAGCATTTTTAGATATGTATTTTCTTTAGAACCAAGAGGTGAAGTTGGAATACCATAGAAAATTTGAGTTTGTTCTCTTTCAAACTCAATGAACTCACTTTTCCCAGTGATGGGAGCGAGCTTTTTCTTTGTCAGTTTTTTTGGAGCTCTTGCTTTGAGTGATTCTAGAATCGGCTCAAGTTGTTCAATAACTTCTTCTAACTCTTTGTCTCCACAGTAGGTAAGAAGGATTTCTCTATTCTTTAAACTAGCAAGGTGTTTATCAACAATAGATTTTCGTGAAATCTTTTTTAACGATGTTGGATTACCTTGAATATTCATGGCATAAGGATGTCCATTAAAATGAAGTTGACTAACTTTTTGAAAGCACTGCTTAACAGGATCCTCTTGTTGATTTTCTAAATTTCGCAGAGTGATTTCTTTTTCGTGTTTAATTCTTTCAGCAGGAAAATCAGGTTTCATGAGTGTTCCACAGAAGTGGTACATAAGCTCATTGAAGTGTTCACTTTGACCATGCATGGTCAGACCGTAGGCATTCTTCCCAGAAAAGCCGGATAAACTTGCGCTTCTGTCTTCTAAAATTTCTTTAAGTTTTCTATATGGTATTTTGCTGTGTCCTTTAGAAAGGACGCCGCTTAAGACCTGATATATTCCATTATCTTTTGCGGTTTCTTCTGTTATTCCACCTTTAATATAGGCATGAGTAACAAATGTAGGGTTCATTGTGTTTTGACGATAAAGAAGTTTTACTCCATTTTTAATAGTGTAGCACTTAACTTGTGGATCAAATTTAGAACTAATAAATTTATATTTCGATTTACTAGGTGCGAGTACAGATTTTTGTAATTGAGAAAGCTTCTTTTGAAAGGCTTGAATATCTTTTTTAGCAGGCTCTAGCTTTATACCTTTAGGTAATTGAAGACTAAGATGGGTTGGCTTAGCAAAGATACCTCTTAAGCCATTTTCAACTTTTGCTCGTGTAGCTTTTTTAATAGTATCGATAAAAACTTCTTCTCCGTTGATATCACCAGTTTGTGCAAACGAGTGACCGAGACTAAAAGAGAAAGATTCTAGAGATTCCATATCGTAAACTTTAGAAGCAATATATTGATTTTTAATTTTAGAAAGTTCTTCATCAGAAAATCCTTCTTTGATGGCATCGTTTATAATTTTATGGACTCTTGCGAGGACCTTCTTTAGGTCTTTTGGAGGAAAGATCACTCTTAGAAAGTGAACACCACCATTATTCATAAACATTGTAGAAGCAGCACAACTGTTAGCTAAGCTATCTTGTGCAACCATGCTTTGATAAAGACGAGAAGATTCACCATGACCTAAACAGTTAAGCGCAAGATCCTCTTCAACGGCAGTGGGGGATTTGAACTCAGGTGCTTGTATGCACATGGTAAGCTGAGCCATTCTTACATCTTTATTATGAACTTCAAGGGTAGACTTGCTTTTAAGTTTGAACTTCGGAAATTTAGACTCTGGTCCTTCTGGTAGTTTGAAAGATTCGATAGAGTTTACAATTTTTTCTTTTTGAGAAAGGTCACCGGATACAACGAAAAGAGCGTTTGAAAGATTGTAATAATTTTTTCTGAACTCTTTAAGCTGATCTTGTGTAAAGTTCTTAATGGTTTCTTCTCTTCCAAGAATTGGGTGAGCGTATCCTCCTGTGAATGAGGCCTTTTGCAATTTGTGAAAACTGAATTGTCCTGGATTATCAATAGATCTTCTATACTCCTCAAAAACCACATCTCGTTCTGGAAGAAGGTCATCTAGCTTAAACTGTGGATTTGAAACCATATCTAATAAGATTTCAGTTGTATCTAAAAGATGGTTGTTTGGCGTATTAATATAATAACAAGTGTAATCAAAAGAAGTGAAGGCGTTTATTTCACCGCCGAAAGACTCAACTTCATGGGCGATAGCAGCTCCTGGTCTTTTAGGGGTCCCTTTAAAAAACATATGCTCAAGAAAGTGAGCAATTCCTTCGTTTGATTTTTCTTCTAACGCACTCCCTGCACGAAACCAAATTTGAACTGAGGCAGCCGTACTTCCTGGAGAATCGATAAAAAGAGTTTGAAGATTGTTTTTTAAAGTGAGTATTTCGTTTTGCATTATGAACCATTGTCCCTATTAAGATTTGCTATTAGTGAAGATTATTATAGTCTTTGAAGTAACTTAACTCCACTAAAAAGGATGATACTTGAAGCTTGCACAGTCAATTTATATTCATTTCCCTTTTTGCAGACATCGCTGCAACTACTGTGACTTCTTTAAACAAGTACCTACTAACAACGAAAAAGATTTTAATAGTTTTGAAAAATTATTTCTGGAGTCATTTAATCAAAATCAAATTTTTTTAACGGACAACAATTACCGACTTGATCAGCTTAAAACAGTCTACATTGGCGGTGGAACCCCAAGTTTGTGGGGTAAAAGGGGAGCGACTTTACTAAAAGATTTATTTGATAAGAATAGTATTAACCTTCAAGCCGATTGCGAATTCACGCTGGAAGTAAATCCAGGTTCATGGACAAAAGATGACTTACTCGCTTGGAGAAGTTCTGGAGTGAATCGCTTTTCATTAGGAGTACAAAGTTTAGATTCACGCTTTATAAAAATTTTAGATCGTGTCCACAACCTAGATGAAGCACTCAGAACCATAGAATTTTTTTCAAACGAAGATTGGAATTTTAGCGTTGATTTTATGCTTGGCCTTCCATATTCAGAAGAATGGAATAGGGATATCTATAAGGAACTTGATGTTATTTTATCCTATAGGCCAAAGCACTTGAGTCTTTATATTTTAACAGTAAAAGATAACTATCCACACTACGAAAAACTACCGAGTGAGGACTATATTGCCAATGAGTTCTTAGGAGTTTCAAAAAAACTAAGAGAAGCTGGTTATGAGCATTATGAGGTTTCAAACTTTTCATTAAAGGATAAAGAATCAAAACATAATTTAAGATACTGGGAGTCAGAAACTGTTGCAGCACTTGGACCTAGTGCTACAGGGTTCTTAAGTGAGTCAAAAAAGAGATATAAGTGGAAAACAAAGAGTGCAGAATTTGAAGTTGAAAATCTGAGTTTAGAAGAATTCAAATTAGAAGAAGTTTATATGCTTTTACGAACCAATCGAATCATTTCAAGAAGTGAAGTTATGATAGCTGATGAATTACTTCAAAAGTGGAGTGAGCTCTCTTATGTTGTTCTACATTCTAAAGATGAGTTTCAAGTACTACCAGACGGCTTCTTGATGCTGGACAGCATGATGGACGACATTTTTAGATACAGATAGCCCTTTAAAATCAACCATTTACGGCCTTGCAAAATATTTTTTTGTCACAACATTGACATGTTTTTTATCCATACCATCTTATTGATAGAAATCGTTAAATGTTGGAGATGAATCGGAATGAATACTGAAGAAAAAAATCTAGATGATGAGAAAACAGAAGCTTTCGACGAGACAGTTGAAGAGACAACTGAAGATGTCGTTGATGACAATGTTGAAGTGCTTGATGCTGAAAAAACAGAAGAAAAGCAAGAAGATGATTACAAGGAAAAATATTATTACCTTGCCGCTGAGATGGATAATCTTAGAAAACGAAATGAAAGAGAAAAAGATAATCTCTTAAAGTTTGGAGCGGAGAAAATTTTAAAATCACTGATTGAAGTCGTTGATAATTTAGATAGAACAATAGATGCAACTAAAGATGAAACAGATGAAAAAGTTTTAAAAATAACTGAAGGTGTTGAGATGATACGCAAGCAGTTTTTAGATGTATTAGGTAATAATGGGTTGGAGAAAGTGGATGCTGTAGGAGAGGTTTTTGATCCTAACTTCCATGAAGCTCTTTCGCAGGTTCAGGACGATACAAAAAAAGATGAAGAGATCGTTCAAGAATTTCAAAAAGGTTATGTTCTTAATGGAAGACTTTTAAGAGCAGCAAAAGTAGTAATCGCAAAAAACTAAATTAAAAATCATAAGGAGCTTAAAATGGGAAAAATTATTGGAATTGACTTAGGAACAACAAACTCATGTGTTGCCGTACTAGAAGATGGTAAATACAAGATCATACCAAATGCAGAAGGGCATAATACTACGCCATCTGTAATTGCTTTTGGTAAAGATAAAGAAGTAATGGTTGGGCAAGTTGCTAAAAGACAAGCGGTAACGAATCCAAGTAAAACATTATACGGAATTAAAAGACTTATTGGTAGAAAAGCAGATGCTCCAGAAGTTAAGAAATTTTTAGAAGTTGCACCATTTGATATTATTGCTAATAAAAATGGTGATGCTTGGGTAAAGGTTGATGGAGAAGAAATGGCTCCTCAAGAAATCTCAGCAAAAGTTTTAGCAAAAATGAAGAAGTCTGCTGAAGACTATCTTGGAGAATCAGTAACAGAAGCAGTTATTACAGTTCCTGCTTATTTTAACGATGCTCAAAGACAAGCAACAAAAGATGCTGGACGTATTGCTGGCCTAGAAGTGAAAAGAATTATTAATGAGCCAACTGCAGCAGCACTTGCTTACGGTCTCGATAGCAAAGTAGATAAGAATATTGCTGTTTTTGACTTAGGTGGTGGTACTTTTGATATCTCAATCTTAGAAATTACATCTGACGGTGTATTTGAAGTTAAGGCAACAAATGGTGACACTTTCCTAGGTGGGGAAGACTTTGACGAAGCAATCATTGGTTGGCTTGCTGAAGAATTTAAAAAACAAGAAGGAATTGATCTTGGTAAAGATCAAATGGCCCTACAAAGACTTAAAGAAGCTGCTGAAAAAGCAAAGCATGAGTTATCAAATGTTAACTCAACGGATATTAATCTTCCGTTTATTACTGCTGATCAGTCAGGTCCAAAGCATTTAAACTTAAATCTTTCGAGAGCTAAGTTTGAAAGTCTTATTGGAGATCTTTTAAATAGAGTAAAGAGTCCATGTGAAACTTGTATTTCAGACTCTACTTTATCGAAAACAGAAATTGATGAAGTTATCTTGGTTGGTGGTTCTACAAGAATTCCATTGGTTCAAGAAATGGTTAAAGAGATTTTTGGTAAAGAACCTTCTAAAGGTGTTAACCCAGACGAAGTTGTTGCTTCAGGTGCGGCTATTCAAGGTGGTGTTCTTGCTGGTGATGTAAAGGATGTACTTCTTTTAGATGTAACTCCATTGTCACTTGGTATTGAAACTCTTGGTGGTGTTATGACTAAGATTATTGAGAAAAATACAACGATTCCTACTAAGAAATCACAAGTTTTCTCTACAGCACAAGATAATCAACCAGCTGTTAGTATTCACGTACAACAGGGTGAAAGAGAATTCTCTAAAGACAATAAAACTCTAGGACGTTTTGATCTTGCTGGAATTTCTCCTGCTCCAAGAGGTGTTCCTCAAATTGAAGTAACATTTGATATTGACGCTAACGGTATTGTTAATGTTAATGCAGTTGATAAAGCAACCGGTAAGTCTCAAGAGATTAAGATTACTGCTGGTTCTGGTTTATCAGATGAAGAAATTGAACAAATGGTTAAAGAAGCTGAACTTCATAAAGAAGAAGATTCTAAAAGAAGAGAAGTTGTCGATACAAGAAATAGCTTAGATGGAATGATTCTAGCTTGTGAGAAAACAATTAAAGATGGTGAAGGAAAAATTTCTGATACTTCAAAATCTGAGCTTGAAGAAGCAATCAAAGAAGCTAAGACTAAGCTTGAAACAGAGAATATCGATGAACTAAAAGCAGCTACTGAAAGACTACAAAATGTTTCTCATAAAGTAGCTACAGAAATGTATCAGCAAGGTGGTGAACAACCAGGTGCTGACGGTGCTCAACAAGCAGGACCTGAAGCTGGCGGTGCAGAAGCTGGAGCTGAAGCGAAGAAGGACGACGACGACGTTGTTGATGCTGACTTCAAAGAAGTTTAATATAACTTTATAACAATTTAAAAGGCTCCCTACGCGGAGCCTTTTATAGTTTTAGCTCTAGGATTAAAAATGAGTAAAAGAGATTATTATCAGGTTCTAGGTGTAGAGAAGAGTGCATCGAAAGACGAAATTAAAAAGGCTTATCGAAAGCTTGCGATGAAGTATCACCCAGATCGAAATCCGGACAATGCTGAAGCAGAATCAAAATTTAAAGAGGCAAGTGAAGCTGCAGAAGTTTTACTTAGTGAAGAAAAGAAAAGTCGTTATGATCAGTTTGGACATGCAGGAGTAGATGGACAAGCTGGTGGCTTCGGTGGTGGATTCCAAGGCGGTGACTTTGGTGACCTCGGAGATATATTTGGCGACATTTTTGGAGATATACTTGGTGGCGGAGGCCGTCGAGGTGGCGGTAGAAGAAGACATCGCGGTCGACCTGGAAATGACCTTCAGATGAATGTTGATGTTACATTCGAAGAAGCTGCATTTGGAGTTGAGAAGAATATTTCTTTAGCACGCTATATGGAATGTAAAGAATGTTCAGGTAGTGGAGCAGAGAAAGGCTCAACACCTAGTGACTGTGATATGTGCCATGGAGCTGGAGAAGTTCGAAGACAGCAGGGGTTTTTTACTGTTGCTACCACTTGTCCAAAGTGCCAAGGCTCTGGTCAGATTATAAGTAACCCTTGTAAGCCATGTTCTGGTCAAGGAAGAAATAAGAAAAAAGTAGAATTAGAAGTTAAAATTCCATCAGGTATTGATGATGGCCAAAGACTTAAGTTATCTGGAGAAGGTGATTCAGGAACTATGGGTGCTCCGTCAGGAGACTTATATGTTGTGATCAGTATTAGAGAGCATGACTTCTTTGAAAGAGATGGTTTTGATGTTCATTGCCAAGTTCCTATAAGTTTTTCACAAGCGGCTTTAGGAGCTGAAGTAGAAGTACCTACTTTGTCAGGTAAGGTTAAGGTTGATCTTCCTGAAGGAACTCAGTCAGGTAAGAGAATGAGACTAAAAGGTAAGGGAATTCAAAGATTGGGTGCCTATGGTCAAGGTGATCAAATTTTAACAATTCACGTTGAAACACCTTCAAAGTTGTCTGGCGAACAGAAAGAAATCTTTGAAAGACTTGCTGAGCTTGAAGGTTCAAGTTCAAGTAACCCAATGAGTCGAGGCTTTTTTGATAAAGTAAAAGATCTTTTTCACTAATAACTCAATAAATAAACAAACAAAATAGTTTAGTAAGGGGGAGTCAATAGACTCCCTTTTTACATTTATGGGATAACTTACTAAAATATCAAAGGTATAATGTGTATTGTAGGAACCTCATATGAAATATTTTACGAGTTTAATATTCGTTTTAACATTACTTCTCTTTAACTCTTGCTCTGGAATTAGCATGTTGGGTGGAGGTCAAAAGAGTGATCTCTATAGTGAAAAGTTTTTGGCCGACGTTCAATTGGTTAAAGAAAGTTATAGAAAAGGTGAAAGCAAGAAAGCGCTGACCCTTTTACAGCAAATGAATCAAGAAATTCTTCTACCAACTGAAAAAGGATTTAGAAGAAATTTAATTGGTGTTATTTATTTCTCAGAAGGAAATTTTGAACAAGCAGTGTTTAACTTTGATCAAGCACTGGCAACTTCAAGATTAGATGACTCTCTTACCTCTCAAATTTATTTAAATTTAGCGGGTTCATATTTTAAATTAGGTTTTAATGAAAAAGCTTACGCTTCAATAATCTCAGGTAAGCCAGAGTTTTTACAAGATAAAGAAAGAGAAAAGTATTTTAAGCTTCGCTTCAAACTTGCTCAAGAACTAGGAAATGAAAATGATATTATCTATTCGTTGATTAATTTCTTAGGCCCAAAATCAACAATCAATGAGCTAAAGTCTAATTCATATTACGAAACAATGCTTTCAAAGTATTTAAGACTCTCTTCAAGTGAAAAAATAAAAATTCTAGAGGAGTTTGAAGAGTCTGGCTTCTTGCTGGTAGGGTACTTGGCCTATATTGAGGCAGAAAAATATTACTACTCGGGATCTAAAGGGGAAGCAAATGATGTCCTTTATTGGGTTAAGAAACATTTTGGTCAGCATCAAGAAGTAATAACTTTAGTAGATAATTTTACCAATAGAGTAGAAAACTATGCACGTCTTGAGATTAATAATATTGGGGTTGTTCTGCCACTTTCTGGAAAGAATAAAGTGTATGGAGAAAGAGCTCTGCTAGGAATTGATTCGGCCTTAAAGAAATATCAAGAAGACAATGGAGGAACATCTCTTCCTTATAAGCTTTTTGTAAAAGATAGTGAAGCAAGTGGCGTTGTTGGAGCTCATGCCGTTAAAGAACTTATTGATAAACAATTTGTTTCAGTTGTTATTGGTGGACTTTTTTCAAGTGAATCTCTTGAGGAGTATCGTGAAGCGAGAAGCAAGGGCGTAATTTTTATATCATTAAGTCAGGTTTATTTACCAAGACAAGAAAAGGATCATTTACTTATAGAAATTCCAGGATCAATTGAGTCACAAGTGGCTGAACTCTTCACTGATCAAATGATAAATCACTTTGGAAAAAGAAGTGCGATTATTTACCCTGAAAACTCTAAAGGCAAAGCCTATGTCGACGAGTTTTGGAGAGTTGCTAAAACAAAAGGTGTTGAAATAAATAATGTCATGTCTTTTAGAGATGAAAAGATTAAAGACTTTAGAGATCCTGTTAGTAAACTGCTTGGCCTAAAATATACACGTATGAGACAAGAAGAATATGATCTCATGCAAGAGGTTTATGACCTCGAAAAAAGAAGATCGATAAGAAGAGTCCAAGTGCTGAAGCCCGATGTAGACTTTGATTGGGTATTTGTTCCGGTTAAGCCTCTTAATGCTCAACAGATCATTCCTTCTTTCACTTATTTCGATGTTTCGAGTAAGTTGCCAATCATAGGAGATGCAAGTTGGAGAAGTAATAGTCTTTCAAGAGCATCTGAAAAGTTTAGAAATATTTACTTTGTTGGTGATGATGTTACAAATATTTCAAGTCAGTTCACTCAATGGTTTTATAATAAATATAATCAACCACCACGTTTAATTGAACTTAGAGGTCATGACTCAGTAGTTGTTCTAAAAAATATTTTATCTGATCTTAATGTAACGAATAGAAATGATTTAGATATTTTATTAAGAAGTAGAAAAGAAGTTTCAGGTCTTACAGGTAAGTGGAGTCAAGATGAAGGTGTTTGGCTTAAAAAATTAATAGGCCATCATTTAAAACGCGGAAAAATAATTAAAGTGCGTGATGAGATAGCTGCGAAAACAATGGATAATTAAAATGCTGGTTATTACTTACCAGCACTTATTCTTCTTAAGATCTTAGCTTTTTTCTTAGCTTGACCTTTTCTTCTATTCATTTTCAAAGTTGTTTTCTTTCTACCGCGACCCATGTCGTATCCTTTTGCTTAGTGTTAACATCATTTAAGATGGGAAATACTAATCAAATCTAAGCTTTATGACAAGGGCCGAAGGCCTAATAGGCTTACGAGATATTAAGGTGTTGCAAATTTAATCATCCAAAATGTCGTTATAACCTTGTCAGCAAATCGCTGTAAGTGGTAAATTTTACGATAGAATTACCACGGATGTGAACCTCAAAAAGAGGAATGACAATGGCTGTCAAAAAGAAGAATGCTTCTTCGAAAAAAAATGCTGCTTCAAAAAAAGCAAAAGCTTCTACAACAAAGAAGAAAGTTTCGAAGAAAGTAACAAAAAAGAAAAAATTAACAAAATCTTTAGCGAAGAAGAAGACTAGATCCTCTAAAACTAAAAACAAAGGTGAAGAGCCTGTTGTTGTTGATGGTGTAGATTATTCTAATCCCCTTTCAGTACGAAAAGTATTTTTGAAAGGTATGCGTATTCATGGCAATGAAGAGAAGAAAAGAATTGCGATTGATATGCTTGAGAGATACACAGGTCATAGCTTCGAAGATTTTCAAAAACAAGTTATCCTTACAAACTTTCACTACTATGTGGAAAGGTTTAATGGACTACTTGAAGACTCTCATTACACTCAGGGATCGGCGTTTAAAGCTGCTTCTTCTAAGAAAGCTCAAGTAACAATTATTGAATTTGGAGTTGGTAGTGCAATGGCCGCTCTTATTGGTGAGCTACTGGCTGTGATTCAGCCTAAGGCCGTTTTATTCCTAGGGCTTTGCGGAGCTGTTCATCCATCTTTAAAAGTCGGAGACTTCATTCTTCCAATTGCTTCAGTAAGAGCTGAAGGAGTGACGAGACACTTCTTACCTCCACAGGTTCCTGCTCTCCCTACTTTTAAAGTACAAAAATTTGTTTCTCAAATTTTAGTTGAGCATGGCTATGAATATAGAACAGGAACAATCCATTCAACAGATTTTAGGTTTTGGGAATTTGATGAAAAGTTTAAAATGAATCTTGTTGAAGAGAGAGTTTTAGCAGTGGAGATGGAAACGGCGGCTCTTTTTACTACATGCTTTGTAAGTAAGGTTAACATCGGTGCATTACTATTGGTTAGTGATTGTCCAATGAAGCCAGGCGGAATTAAAACTAAGAAGTCTGCAAAAACAGTATTTAAAAAATATACAGATATTCATATCGAGTTAGGGATTGAGGCAATGGCCGATATCGCGGATCGAGGTGAGAATATTAGACACTATCATTGGTAATATAAAAGGATTTTGAGATGTTTAAGAAATTTTTAGACTGGTTTTCTAATGATTTAGCAATTGACCTTGGGACAGCAAACTGTCTTGTCTATGCTAAGGATCGTGGGATTATTGTAAATGAACCATCAGTTGTAGCCGTTCACATGGGAATGAAAGGTGTTTCGAAAGTTCTTGCCGTTGGTAAAGAAGCAAAAGAAATGCTTGGAAGAACTCCTGGATCAATTAAAGCGATTAGACCAATGAAAGATGGTGTTATTGCAGACTTTGAAGTTACTCAAGCGATGCTTAGATATTTTATTCAAAAATCATTAGCTGGCTCTAAATTAGTTAAGCCTAGAATTATTATTTGTATTCCTTTTGGGATTACTCAGGTTGAAAAAAGAGCGGTGAAAGAATCTGCTGAGCAAGCGGGAGCAAGAGAAGTATATCTGATCGAAGAACCAATGGCAGCTGCTATTGGAGCTGGTCTTCCTATAACTGAGCCATCTGGAAATATGATTGTTGATATTGGAGGGGGAACCACAGAAGTTGCTGTTATCTCTCTTGGTGGAATCGTATTCTCAAAGTCAGTAAGAGTTGCTGGTGATAAATTTGATGAAGCAATCACTCAATATGTTAAGAAGAAATACTCACTCCTTATCGGTGAAAGAACAGCTGAAGCAATTAAAATCTCAATTGGAAATGCGTATCCATTTGATGATGAAGTTAAAACTTTTGAAGTGAAAGGGAGAGACTTAATTGCAGGAGCACCTAAAATTATAGAAGTAACTTCAGATGAAATAAGAGACGCTCTTAGTGATCCTATTTCAGAGGTTGTTGAGGCCATAAAAATCTCACTTGAAAAAACACCTCCTGAGCTTGCTGCTGATATTGTTGATAATGGAATTATTCTTGCTGGTGGTGGATCATTACTCGCCAATTTAGATGTTCTTATAAAAGAGAAGACGGGACTTCCTGTATCACTTGCTGAAGATCCACTTACTTGTGTTGTTAGAGGGTGTGGTAAAGCTCTTGAGTCAATTGACTTGTTAAAGCAAGTAACAACTTTAAGCTAGTATGACGATTGTATTCTCAAACTTTATTAAACTAAATGAGGATGAAGCTTTTCCAAAGTTCACATTACTTGCTCGTAAATCGGCAAAAGTAAAAGTTTGGATAAAGGGTAAAGAGTCTCATATATATAAAGTTAAAGATGTTCAGAAAATGAAGGGTGAGTTAACAAGAATTTTGTTAACGGTATTTTCTGAAGGTGAAGAGGATAAACCTTTTATTGATAATAAAGTCTTCATCGGTTTTAGTATTAAAGATGTAGATTATTTCTCTGAAGGAACTGTCTCTGTTAATGAAGAAGATCAAGAGTTAATTGTATCTATTGAAGGTAATACTTATAGGTCTGAAAAAAGGGCCAATGAAAGGTTACTCACTTTTCCCCATCACCAAGTGTATTCATACTTTAAAATTGATAATAAAGAAGATGAAAATGTAATTCAGTTAAACAAAACTGAAGATAAAGAATATATAAATTACAAAGCAAAACAAAAAGAAGATCAATTAAAAGACCTATCTAAGCATGTGGATGATATTTCTAACTTAGTTGGTTTTAGAGCAATGGACTTATCAAGTGGTGGAGTTGCCTTTACGATTGCTTCTGAATATAAAGGCTTTTTTGATGCCAACACTACATTTAGCTTCTATTTAATGTTCAATGGTGAAGTTTTTAATGTCGTTCATGCAAAATTAATTTATGTTGTAGATTTTGTTAGTCGTGGCTCTAGCAATGCAAGATATAAAGTTGGATTAAACTTCAATCCTATCGTTGAACTTTCTCAACAAATTGAAAAAATTCTCACAAGTTCTAATGGAATTGATGCCATTCAGAAGGAGTTTGAAGACTTTGTCGACTCATAACGTTCTCACATTAATCTTAGTTTTATTCATGACCTCTTGTTCGTCTAAAAACAAGGGAAGTGCTAAGAACTTTTTAAACTATAAGAAATCCTATTCTTTAACAGATAAAAGTGGATCATTTAAAGTTAAGAGAGAGGTTGGACATTATGCTAAATCAAAATCATATGTAACTAAGTATCAAGTTCTTTCAAAACAAGATTCAAAAAAAGTTTTAGAGCAAAGTACTGTTTTAAGTACGCCTGGTGTTCTCGGTAAAAAAGTTACGATATTAAGACCATATAAGAGTCAGTACAATGTTTGGTTTGATAAGAAAAAGTATAGCAACTTTATGGTTCTTGATACTAAGAGAAGAGGCTTGACTGTAAAGATGAATAGTCCAGAGCCACAGTGGCAAGGAACCAAGTTTTTTAAATTCCCAAGTGGAACAGGTCTGTATTGCTTTTATACCCAAGTCATAGAATGTGCACAGTTTACTGGATTTTTGAAAAAGGCGATCAAGACAAGAGCAGGCTCGATGAATTTTCATGTCATTTGGGATGGCTATCCATTTGTACAAGAGCAATTTTTAAATCTTGCAAATTCTCCCTTTGAAAGTGCAATTTTAAAATATGATGGAACAAATGAGAATAATGAGAAGAGGTTCAGTCTAAGTGTCGGGGCCAATTCAATAATTTATTTTGTAAATGATGATCTTGAGTTAGTTAAAGTCTTTTGGGTGAGCCAAGGACTATCAATGGTAGAAGAGTAGTGGCATCAAAAATTAGAAAATTACTATATTCTCTTGTTACGATTTTCCTTGCGATCACAGCTATATTTTTTATTATTCGACTTAGTCCAGGTGATCCGATTGAAAAGATCTTAGGTCCTGAGGCCAGTGTCACTGATATTGAGAAATATAGAGAACAGTTAGGATTAAATCTTTCCATTGGAAAACAATATATAAACTACCTTCAAGGTTTTTTTACTGGAGACTTGGGAGAGTCTCTTTTTAAGAAAAAAAGTGTCGTTGAACTTTTAAAAACTCACTTGCCACCTTCTGTTATTTTAGCAATTGTTGCTACTTTCTTTTCTACGATCTTTGGAGTTATCTTAGGTGTGATCTCAGCCGCTAAAAAGTCTAGCGGGTTTGATTTCTCTTTTCGCTTTATAAGTTTACTGGCCTTAAGTTTTCCAATCTTCTCCTTAGCTCCTTTGTTGGTTCTGTTTTTTTCCATCAAATTAAATTGGTTACCTGTAAGTGAATGGCTTAGCTTTAAGCATGGAATACTTCCTGCTATCACATTAATAATTCCGCTAAGCTCTGTCTTGTCTCGTGTAACAAGAAATAAATACTTAGAGGAAGAACATGGTCCATGGGTGCAAGTTTTAACGGCAAAGGGAATGAGTGATTTCTCTGTTATTTTAAGAGTTGCAAAAGTCTGTTTACCTTCAGTCTTAAATGTTGTCGCTATTCAACTTTCTGTTGTTTTGGCCGGAACAATGATTACGGAAACAATTTTTGATATACCAGGGATAGGGAGTTTACTTTTTGAAGGAATTCAAAATAGAGACTATCCTGTTGTTCAAGGAATCATCATCTATTCTACAGTGATTTATATGGGAGTTTATTTTCTTATTGATATTCTAAATGAGTTTATAGATCCAAGGATTAATTCATAATGACTGGAGCTAGAATAAATAAAGAAATGAAAATTGGTGGATTTATTTGTTCACTCTATTTAATTTGGGCCATTGGCTGGCTTCTTTATCAATTCTTTATACAAGGTAGTTTTTCTCAGCCTTACTTTCCTTCTTATGATATTACTCAAGAGCTTCTACCTCTCGGTGGTAAATATTTGTTGGGAACAGATATTTATGGAAGAAGTATTTTTGAAGTTCTGTCTAGTGGTTTGATTTATTCTCTTACAGTTTCACTGATTGTGAGCTTTGCATGTGCTGCAATTGGTATTGTGATGGGATATCTCTCTGTAACCGCCCATGCCTCTATAGCAATTTTATTTGATTTAATTATTAATTTAATTTTTGTATTCCCGAGCATTTTGATTGCCATACTAATTATGTCAGTCTCTGGGCAGTCACTTACTGGTTTAATATTTGCTTTAATTATTACAGGTTGGCCTGGCTATGCACGTATAGCGAGGGGAGAGACCATGAGAGTGATGTCTTTAAGTTACGTAGAAGCTGCAAAGGCAATTGGAGTGGGTCGATTGAGACTTTTCATGAAGGTTGTTTTACCGGCAATTCTTCCTCTATTACTAATTCATATTGTTTTAGGAGTCAGTGGAGTTATAATAAGTGAAGCATCGTTGGGATTTTTAGGTCTTGGCGGTAGCGAATATAGTTGGGGTTCTATGCTGGCAGTGGCAAAGACAGTATTACTTGAGGCCCCACAAATGGTTGTGATTCTGAGTTTCGCCATGGCAGGCTTAATAATTGGACTCAACCTATTAGGAGATGGATTAAGAGATTTTCTTGATCCACAGAATAAAAGTTAGGTGGTGGGTGATGAGCAGTGAACTAGGACAACTTGTTTTTACAGGTATAAGTGGTACATCTTTAACAGATGAAGAAACAACCTTTATAGAAAAAGAAAATATTGGTGGAGTGATTTTATTTTCTCAAAACTTCGAATCTCCAGCTCAGTTAGCAGAACTCGTAAATAGTATTCAAACTTTAAGAAAAGAGTACCCTTTATTTATCGCCGTTGATCAAGAAGGTGGTAGAGTTAGAAGGTTTAAAGAATACTTTACTCAAATACCAAGCATGTATGAACTTGCTTCTCTTGATTCTCCAAAAATTATGTTTCATGTTGCAAAGATAATGGCAGAAGAGTTGAGGGCCTGCGGCGTTAACTTAAACCTTGCTCCCGTTTGTGATGTTTGGACCAACCCAAAGAATAAAGTCATTGGTGATCGCTCTTTCGGTAATAATGTTTTAGATGTTGAAAAAAATTGTTCCGCTATCATAAGAGGGCTTCAGACAAATGGCGTTCTTTCGTGTGCAAAACATTTTCCAGGACATGGATCAACAACTAAAGATAGTCACTTTGATTTACCGATCGTAAAAACACCATTAGATATATTGGAGAAAGTTGATTTTTCACCTTTTAATAAAGCAGTAAAAAGTAGAGTAGAGTTTGTTATGATGGCGCATCTTATTGTTGATGCAATTGATGAAGAACTTCCATGCTCTTTAAGTCCTAAAGCACATAGTATTCTACGAGATCAATTAAGATTTAATAAATTGATAATCTCAGATGATATGGAGATGCACGCCATAACAAAACATTTTGGTGCAGGTGATGCCGCGGTTAAGGCCATTATCGCAGGAACCAATATTGTTGAGTATAAAACAATGGAAGGTGCTAAGGCCGGACTCGAAGGATTGAAAGAAGCTCATAAAACTAAAAAGCTCAAGAATGAAGTCTTAAATGAAAGACTTGCTAGAATTTTGGAATCTAAGAAACAAAATTTAAGTGAGTATTCACCCGTTTATATCCCAGAAATTACTAATAAAGTCGGTATTAGTGCTAATAAGACCTTTATGGACGATGTTTTGGCCAAACTTGCTGAGACAGACGGACAAACTGCTTGATAGGCTAACTTTTCCCGCTGCGAAAAAATAACAAATCCTTTGATATTCTATACTTACGTTAATTCAAAGGAGGAAACCCATGCTAATGTGGGCCGCCGTTATTTCTGTAGGTATCTCTGTTTACATTGTAACCAGTCTGATGTTTCAAGAAGAAGACGAATATAAAGCTCAAGAAAAACTTGAGGATGGTGCAGGTACAGATAAAAGTTCTTTGGCCAAGCACGGAATTATACTTCAATACTCTCGCCCATTCTTTAGGAGATATATTACTCCCGTTGTAAGTTCAATGAAGAGTAAAAGAAAAATTAAAGAAAGGTATAAAAGAAAATTAGCAGGAGCTGGGTTAACAAATATTTTAACTCCAGAAGATTTCTTTTCATTTAAGCTTTTTTTAATTGTTGGATTTCCAATTGTTTTTTTAGGAGTAAGAACATTCTTAGAAGAGACATGGCCTATGTCATACATTCCAATCATTGCAATTTGCGGATTCTTTTATCCTGATATTTGGATAAAAGGAAAAATCGAAAACAGACAAAAAGAAGTCATGAGAAATATGCCTTTCAGTGTTGATATGTTGGCACTGTCTGTCGAGGCAGGACTAGACTTTATTGCGGCCATGACAAAGGTGGTTGAAAAAGCTAGAGATAGTGCACTTACAGAAGAATTTGAAATTTTACTTAAAGAAATAAAAATTGGTGCAACAAGAGCAGAAGCACTTCGAAATATGGCATGGAGAATTGATCTCATTCCAATTTCAAGTTTTTGTGCAACATTGATCGCCGCTGACTCAGTCGGTGCTTCGATTGGACCAATCTTAAAATCACTTTCAGAAGAAATTAGACAGAAGAGATCATCAGAAGTGGAAAAGGCAGGAGCAACAGCTGCCACAAAAATCCTCTTCCCAATGCTTTTCTTAATTGTACCGGCCGTTTTTATTGTGGTCGCAACACCAATTATATTGGAGTCAATAGCAGGTTAAAATGATGAGTTTTAAAAAGGGAGAGAGTGTTATTGCGGCAAAAGTAAATCATGCCAATAATATTTTCACAAGAATGAAAGGATTAATGTTTAGCGAATCACTTGGTGAATTCGATGGGCTTCTCATTACTCCCTGTAATTCGATTCATACCTTTTTTATGAAATACCCAATCGATGTAGTGTTTTTATCAAAAGATTATAAAGTGGTTAAGGTTCGTCGAAATATAAAACCATGGAGAATGACGGGTATATATTTTGGAGCCTTTCAAGTCTTAGAAATGAATGCTGGTACATTATCTCCGGATATAAACCCAGGAGATCAGCTAGAGGTAACACGTGTATAAATTAGTCGTAGTAGCTGGAAAATTAAGAGGGAAGGAGTTTTCGTTAGAGGATGGCGAGAATATTTTAGGTCGAGACTCAGGTTGTGATGTTCACTTTCCGGTTCAAGGTGTTTCAAAAAAACATATGTCCATTACCGTTACTGGCGATACTTGCTATGTTCAAGATTTAGGAAGTTCAAATGGAACATTCTTAAATGGAAAAATAGTAAATAGAGCAACCGCTAAGAATGGCGATAAAATTGCACTTCCCGATACGATTATCCAAGTCGTGCATGTAGAAGAGAAAAAAGTAATTATAAAAAAGAGAAAAATAGAAGAGGAAGAAGAGGAAGATGACTTTTTAACAGGCGGAATTCCTCCTGAAGCATTACCACAAAAACTAAAATGGTTATTTAAGTATAAAGCAATGCCAATTCTTCATGGAATTAATGAAGAATATGAGTGGAAACATTTATTTCCAATGTTGTTATTTTTGTTCTGCGTGGCCTCTATAACATCCACAATTTTACCAGTTCTAGATGATACAAAACAAATTCTACTCTATGAGACGTCAAAGAGAGCGGAGTCTTATGCAAAACAAGTTGCTAGAATGAATAATAAGGCACTTGTTCAAAAAAAGTTAGATCAGACTGATACAAAATTTATTAAAGATGAAGACGGAGTAAAAGATTATCGCCTCATGGACTTTGCTGGACGTGTTGTTCGACCACTCGAAAAGAGAAATGAATATGTAAATGATCCCTTCTATGTTCAGTCTAGAGAATATTACTCTTTTGAAAAAAACAAACTACGAGTCTTTAGACGATTTTTAAAAGAAGGTGGAATTGGGATTGCAAAATTGATTACGGCCTTTAACCCTCAAACTTCAAATGAAGAACCTGTGGGAATTATCGCAATTAAGTTTGATCCAGCCGCTCTTAAAGCTGAAGCTGCAAATCAAAGAAAAGCCTATATGGAAGCCCTTGTAACAACTGTACTGGTGGCCATGGTCTTTTTCGGAATTGTCTATTATTTAACCTTGAGACCGATTGAAGAGATGAAGTATCAAATTGAAGAAGCAATTAGAGGTAAGAGGAAAAGTCTAGACTCTAAATATTTAATGGAAGAACTGAACCCTTTGAGAGGTAGTATTAATACTATCCTTCAGCGAATGAGAGAACTCAATAATGAAGATGAGGGTGAGTTTGCAGAAGAAGAAAATGATCAAGGTTATGTCGATACTTTGAAAGAATTCATGATGGGGGCCAATGGAGCCGCTATGGTCTTAGATAGCCAAAAAAATGTGTGTTTTATGAATAGTGAAGCAGAAGACCTCTGTGGTTTTAGAGAAAATGCCTCTCAGGGAATGAACTTACTTGATGTCTCTAGGGAACAAGGGTTTTCTGGAACAGTGATAGAATTATGTGATAACTCAGCAAATAACATGGGAACAAATCAGTCAGCAGAATATGAGCTTTCAGGTATTCCACATGTGGTAAATGTAGCTGCTTTAATGGGTAAAGACGGTTTTGCAAAAGCCTTCTATTTAACCTTTGTGAGGGCCGACTAATAGATGAATGAACAAGCGGTAAAGATTGTAAAAAATTACAAATTACCTACTTCTCCAGGGAAGTATTACAGAGTTGTATGCTTAACAGGAAAAAATAAAGGGATATCGTACTTTATTCAGAAAAAGAGAATCGTACTTGGACGAAGTGATAAGGCGGATATTCAAGTCTTAGATACCAAAAGCTCTAGAGAGCATGCAGAGTTAACACTGATAGGTAACAAGTATGTTTTAACTGATTTAGGAAGCCAAAATGGTGTCATCATTAATGATCTAAAAGTGAGTCAACACACACTCGAAGAAAATGATAAAATAATAATTGGATCTACTATTTTTAAATACAACATTATAAAAGTTGAAGATATGCTTCCCCAAGAAGTTGATGAAGATGAAGATGAGGAAGAGGACGAAGATGAGGAAGAAGAGGTAGTAGAACAAAAGCCTAAAAATAAAAAAGTACCTGAAAAGAAAAATAATAGAGTTATTATTTATGGAGCGGTATTACTATTATTGTTCTTATTTCTTGGTGAAGATGAGTCTGGTTCAAATAAAGGAAATTCAAACACCAAGGCCAAAAAGGCAGAATCATTGGACACAGAGATGATTGATCTGGGTGTATCAGGTAATAATTTAGATTTAGATCCTGAAAATGAAATTAAAGTGAAGGCCTTCATCCATAGAGGACAAAGAGAGTTTAGAGAAGGGAATTATTTTAGAGCACTAGAACAATTTAGAAATGCTTTAAACTTTGCTCCCGATCATCCACATGCAGGATTTTATTTCAGCAAAACAGAAAAAAGGCTTAATGAGCATATTGAAAATATGTTTGGTAAAGCAGCAAAGGAAGTTGAGTCTTTAAAATATAGTAAAGCATTAATTAGCTATTGTGCCATTATTTCTTTCTTACAGGATTACCCTGAAAGACAAGAGTATAAGGATGCAGAGGCAAATATCGCTAGAGTAGAAGAGCTAGCAGGGAAAAATAAAGGTGAATATAAGTGTTTCTAAAAATCATCAGGTTGTAAATACCGTTGATCTCTCAAGTGAGATTGAAGGTACAAAAGGACCGATTAGCTTCTTCCTCGGAAGAGGAGATGATTGTCATATTCAACTTGATGACATGCAGATATCTAGAGAGCATGCAAAGCTAACGTTTAATGATAATAGCTGGACTATAGAAAAGTTAAGCGAATTTAAGGAAATGAGTATCAATGGTAATGCAACCAAAACAGCGATACTTAACAACGGGGATACCGTTTCAATAGGACCTTTTCTACTAACAGTAAACTTACCAGAAGTAGTCCATAATGATGAAGCAAATAAAGAGACAGCTGAGGAAGAAGACGGAGAAACAAAAACCGTTGTATTAGATGATGATGATGATGATGAAACAGCATTACTGGATTCTGATGTAGCTCTTGATGATGAAAGCTTAGATGAGGAATTAGGAGAATCTCTTGAAGATGATTTAAGTGACGATCTTGGTGACGATCTAGGAGAGAATTTAGATGATGACCTGGGAGACGATAATTTAACGGAAGATGTTGATGAGTTTGCTGATGTGGATAATGAGCTTGTAGATGATGCTCAAGATGGTGAATTCGCTGAGGAAGAAACTTTTGGCGATGGTGAGTTTGCAGAGGAAGAAGGCTTTGGCGATGGTGAATTTGCAGAAGAAGAAGGCTTCGGTGAAGATGGTTATGATATAGATACCATTGATGATGACGATGGAAGTACAAAAGTTCTTCAGACATTTGCCAAAATTGAATTGAGACTGGAAGGGGAGTTTGCTCCCTATGATAAATTTGTTGTTGAAGCAAATGAAACAACAATCGGAAGAGATCCTGAAAAATGTGCAATCGTATTAAATGACCCAGAAGTCTCAGGAACTCATGCTGTTGTTAAAAAAACTAAAATATCTGTTATGCTTGAAGATTTACAGTCCGGTAATGGTACTCTTTTAAACGGTGAAAGAATTAATTCAAACTCTCTGTCAAATAATGATGAATTCGTTATTGGTAGTACAACTTTTGTCGTACATATCTTTTCAGATTTTCTCAATCAAGAACAAGATCGACTTATGCCGGTTGAAGATAATCAGGTTGTCGAAGTTGAAGAAATTGTAGAGGTTGATACAAACTTTAATGATGATTATGATGTTGTTGAAGGTGGGGATGGTTTTGGGGAAGCAACGACACCGAAGTCACAGTCTCTATTTTCAAAAGATGCCCTAAAAGACCCTGAAAAAAGAAAGAAAATATTAATTGGTTTGGTTGTGTTACTAGGTTTATGGACTGTTCTTTCAGACGACACAAGTACTAAGAAACCAGCGAAGAAAGATGATAAGAAGAATTCACGATTGTTAAAAGGTGAAGAAGATAAGAAAGCAATAAAAGGCAAAGACAAAAAACCTCTCACTGCTGAGCAAATTAAAGAGGTCGATGCTTATTATAATGTAAGTAAGGCTCGTTATGATGAAGGTGCCTATGCAGAAGCTTTATTTGAGTTGGAAAGAATTTTTAGACTTACTGATGATTATAAAAATGCCAGAGAAATATATGAGTTTTCAAAAGAAGGTTTGGCCAATCTAGAGAGAATTAAAAGAAAAGAACAAGAAGAGAGAGAGAAACGAGAGTTGGCGCTAAGAGTAAAGGACCTTGTTAAGAAGGCTGAAGCTTCAGTTAAGGAAAGAAGAGTTGAGTATTCAGAAAGTTTATTTGCAGAAATTATGAAATTAGACCCTGAGAACTTTGATGTTCCTAAATTAAAGCAAGATCTTGAAGCGTATAAGCAAGAACAAGAACGAATAGCTATTGAAAAAGCACAAAAGAAAGCGGAAAGAGAAAGGCAAGTGCAGGGAATGCAAGCAGGGAAAAAGTTTTATTTAGATAAGGAATGGTATAAGGCCATAAGTAAGCTTGAAGTTTATTTAAAAGATACTTCGCTAGATGAGGATTTACAAAAAGAAGCAACGAAGATGTTAACAGAGTCACGAGATAATCTTTCAAGTATTGTTGACCCTCTCGTTGGTAAGGCCAGGTCTTTAAAAGAAGGGCAAGATTTAAAAACTGCGTATGAAACTTATAAAGAGATTATGAAATATGATCCAAATAATATTGAAGCGATTGAAGAGATGAATAAAATTAATGAAACCTTAACCATTCGCTCTAAAAAAGTTTATCGTGAGGCGATAATTGCAGAATCTCTTAGTCTTTTTGAAGATGCAAAAGAAAAGTTTCAAGAAGTTCAACAAATTTCTCCTACAGATAGTGAGTATTATAAAAAAGCCACTGAAAAGCTTAAAAACTTTTTAGAATAGGAAGTATTATGATTGAGTTAAAAGCATATGCAGCTGTCACCGATCAAGGACCATACCTTCAAATTAATGAAGACCTTGTTGATATTGATTTAAAGAATAATCTTTTTATTTTGCTAGATGGTTTCGGTGGATCGAATGTTGGTGATAAGGCTTCAATTCTTATTAGAGATACAGTAAAAAAGTTTTATACACGGTTTGGTGAAGATCCAGAAGCTACATTACCTTTTTTCTATAGTCCTCAGTTTTTACTCGAGGGGAATGCACTTATCAATTGTGCTAAGTATGCACATGAAGTTTTAATGAAAGAAAATATTGAAAAAGAAATGAATAATCGTGGTGGTGCGAGTGGTGCCATTGTTTCACAGTCAGAAAATATTTTAAATATATTCTCAACTGGAAATTGTTCGGTTTACTTGTACTCAAAAGGGAAAAGCAAAAGGCTTGTAAACCCTAAGAACTTTGAATATTTAGGTCTTGATCATTTCGATAGGAGTTTTCAAACATTTCCAACTTGTGCTTTTGGTTTGTACCAAGACTTGTATTATGAGCTTACAGAAGTAAAGGTTCGAGATGGGGATCAGTTAATTGTCCTCTCAGATGGTGCTTATGGAAGAATTAGTACAAATGAGCTTGATCATATTATGAAAGAGAAAAAAATCTCTTTAAAAGAGTATGCTGATGAGATTTTCAGCTTAAATAACTCAAGAGGTAATTTGGATAACCAAAGCTGTATAATATTAAGTTATTAATACTTAACCTTTTCAATCATCTATTTTTTCAATGTTAAATTATTAACTCAAAGTGTTGCCGACTTGTTATCTTTGTTAGAGAATAATCAAGAGGTTATGTATGGCAAAAAACATTCTTATTGCAGATGATAGTTTAACAATTCAAAAGGTTGTGGGGATCACTTTAGCAAGTGGCGACTATGAGCTATCCTCAGCTCACTCTGAAGAAGAGTTGAGCACTGAGATTGAATCTGAAAATTATGATCTTGTATTACTTGATTTCAAATTAAGTGAAACTAAGTCTGGATATGACTTGGCCAAGATGATCCGTGCAAAAAATAATCAAACCAAAGTTATCGTTATGCTTGGTACCTTCGACTCCGTAGAAGACCATGAGCTAAACGAATGTGGAATTAGTGACAAAGTAATTAAACCATTTGAATCCTCTAAGTTTATTGAAAAAGTTGAGAGAGTTCTTAATGAAGAAGCTAGCGAGCTAAATCTTGATACAAATCATCATGATGAAGATTCCACAAGTGAATGGGTTTTAGATTCACCAGAGATTGAGGACAAGTCTGACTTAGAAGAAATAAGTTTAGGCGACTCAATTGATAGTGAGAGAAACCCTCTTGAAGAAGAAGTTGAAGGCTGGGGAATTGAAATTCCTGGCGTTATAGGCAAGTCCTCAAAAGAGAACGAAACAGAATTACCTCCAGTGATAGAAGCTTCTGGTACAAATAGGGATGACCATCAAGAGTCAGAAGAGGCAGCTGAAATAGAAGCACTTCCAAGCGACGATGATTTAGACTTTCCAGACCTAAACATGAGTGGGAATACTTATGAAAATATTCAAACGACACCAGCGAGCTTAACAGAAGAAGTTGTTCAAGAAGAAAGTAGTGATGACTTTTGGGCCGTTGATGAAGATACGGCCAATGAATTTAATGCCAACGAGAACTCTAACGCTACAGAGTCTGATGAGGCTAGTCATCATGGTGATGAGCATTCACCTAGCTTAGATCTCAGTGAGCTTTCAGATGTAGAGCCAGAGGAAAGCTTTGTCTTAGAAGAACAAACTGGTGAAGATGTTAGACTTGAATCTTTTGATTTGGCCCTTATTGAGGAATCAGTACTGAGTAAAATAAAACCAATGATTGAGAAACTGGTTGAAGAGGCAATTGAAAAAAAGCTATCTGATAAAGCTGAACATGTTGCTTGGGAAGTTATTCCAGATTTGGCAGAGAACTTAATTAAAAAAGAAATTGAAAACTTAAGTACTCAAGCAAGAAATTCTAATCAATAAATAAACTACCTGAAATTATTTTTTTTATTTTTCCATCATCTTCAATGAGAGCACAACCTTTCTCATCTATACCATGGAAGATTCCGTTGATATTGCTTGTTCTATCAATAATTTTGACTGAAGATGATTGATGACAACAGAGCTTTTCCCAACTTTTTATAATTTCACTTGGGCCTAGTCTATTATTCAAAATATATTGATAAATCTTAGGAGGAAGTTCTTTTTCAAAATTTAAAAGATTATCTTCCTTTGTAAATATGGAAGAAGCTACATAGTTTTTATCTAAATTTATTTGTCCTAGAAGATTAATTCCAATTCCGATAACTAGTTTTTTGGGGTTAATTAGATGACATATAATTCCACCACATTTTTCATTTGGTGTAATCATCAAATCATTTGGCCACTTTAGAGTGATATTTTTATGAAAGTTTTGCTTAAAGAACTCGCAAACTAAAATGCCTATTTCAATTGAGGTTAGTGTCATTTCCTCATTTGGGGACAATGTAAAAGAGAATGCTAGTGAGTGTGTGGATTTTAGCCACTCATTACCAGCTCTACCTATTCCATCTGTTTGATTTGACGTACTCACAACAATATTTTCATCTTGGTAGCCTGGGTTTCCAAGTTCTGATTTAAGATGAGTTTGGGTTGAAGCACAGCTTTCAAAATGAACATGTTTCATGGTAGTTTCATAACATAAAAAAAATCATGCAGGGAGAAAAAATGTCACTTATTAAAAGATCAGAGCCACGTAATATCAAAATCACGCCAAACACAAACCCATATGCCGCTGGAAGTGTAATTGCTGAATTTGGAAATACTAAAGTTCATATTACTGCTTCAATCGAAGAAAGTGTCCCCGGTTGGATGAAAGGAAAAGGTTCAGGTTGGGTAACGGGAGAATACTCTATGTTACCAAGTTCAACACATACAAGATCTCGTAGAGAAAGAAGTAAAGTTTCTGGTAGAACTCAAGAAATTCAGCGTTTAATTGGACGTAGTTTGAGATCAATCATTAACTTAAATGAATTAGGTGAACGTTCTATCATCGTTGACTGTGATGTCCTTGTTGCAGATGGAGGAACCAGAACAACTTCTATTTCAGGTGCCTATGTCGCCCTTTCTTTAGCAATTAAAAAACTTATGAAAGAAGGAAAGTTAAAAACAAATCCTATTACAGAACAACTTGGTGCTATTAGTGTTGGTGTTGATAAAGAGGGAATGGTTATTGCTGACTTAAATTACGAAGAAGATAGTAGTTGTGACACTGACATGAATATTGTCATGACTAGAAAAGGTCATTTTGTAGAATTACAAGGTACTGCCGAGGGAACACCATTCACTCGTGATCAGCTGAACGCACTTGTTGATGTTGCCGAGTCTTCTCTAGAGCATGTTTTTGCACAACAGGATCAAATTCTAAATGACTAAAAACTTTGTATTAGCATCAGGAAATGCACATAAAGCACAAGAGTTTGGTGAGCTTTTTCCAAAAGAAATTTTAAATATTGAAGCTGCTCCTAATAAGCTAGACGTTATAGAAGACGGTAAAACTTTTAGAGATAATGCTCTTTTGAAGGCCGAAGCATACTATAAGAAACTAGGAGTACCTGTTTTAGCTGATGACTCAGGCCTTGTCGTCGCTGCTCTTCCAGATGAGCTCGGCATCCACTCAGCAAGATTTGGAGGGGACGGCTTGACCGATAAGGATCGTGCCTTTCTTTTATTAGACAGAATGAAAGAAGAGGAAAACAGAGCAGCTTACTTTGTTTGCGTTCTTTGTTTTTATCTAAATGAAAAGGAAGTTTACTTCTTTGAAGGACGTGTTGAAGGTTCAATAGGGCCTCTTTATCAGGGCGATAAAGGCTTTGGTTACGATCCAGTCTTTATCCCAGCTGACGGTGAAGGGAGCTTAACTATGGCCCAATTGCCGGATTGGAAGAATATTCACTCTCATCGAGCAGTGGCCTGTCGCTATGCGAAAGACTTCTTTGCCAGCAAATAAAAATTGCCAAAACGGCTAATATTTTTTATATCTTATCTTCACAATTTTAAAAATCGGAGAGTAGCGCAGCTTGGTAGCGCACTTGCTTTGGGAGCAAGGGGTCGCAGGTTCAAATCCTGTCTCTCCGACCATTTTTCCTCATAAATTTACCCAATCATTCCATTTTTCAATCACTCAACTTCGTTCACATACAAAAGTATGCTCACTTGTTTCGATCTTTCAAAATGAAAGCATTGGGTAAATTTATGGGAAAAACATATCGGGAAATGGGTTAGAGTGTGCGAGCCCGTAGGGGTCTGCAGGTTCACGGGCCCAAATTAATATGCCAGTGGCATATTAATACTTATTTGAAACTCAAGATACGTTGAACTTTGGTTAAGGGAGGTTGGGTCCGCTGTCTCTCCGAGAAATAGCTAATCAATAAAGAGCTGCCTTAAAGTGGCAAGAAAAAAAGCTCTCTTCAAATACATGCTGTCCTGGAAAGTTGGGTGAAGTCTTAGAGTAAAATAAGGGGTAGCCATTCTCAGTTTGAATACGCTCCACATTTAACTCGTATCCAAGAAGTAAGTTATCTGGGTCTTCGTTAGTAGCAACCTTTTTACTATAAGTTCTTTGTATCACATATTTTTTAGAAGAGTTTATTCTCAACCTCGATTCTTCACTAGGTGTTAAAGAATTTAAAACATCAATGTTTACTGGATAAGTTTTAACGCTTGCATTTCCTGATTTCAGAACAATATCGAAATTATCTCCCTTCTTTTCGATCTCGATAGAACATCTAACCTTATTGTCTCGACCTTCGTAATTAGACTGCTCAACTCTTTCTTTCAAGTACTCAACAAGTTCCTTTCCCGTTAACTCGATATTGCTTTTCTCCCAACTTCGAGGAATAAGATCTGTTAAGCCAACTCCATTTGGTGAAGGCGGTCTAAATGGAACTATACAGTCATTTGCTCTAGGCATCGTCACTTCATTAACTGATTGCACTGCTTTGGAGTAAAGATCAATTACCATCTTTATTTCATCATTTGAAAATGCAGAACTAGAGAATAAAAGAAAGTATATATTAAAAAGTGTTTTAATAATATTCTCCATTAAGTGATAATCACTTATCGGAATTTTCCTATTTAAACTTAAAAAGGAGAGTTTTTAAATACGACCAAGTTTAGAATTTTTTTATAATTACATAAGATTAGGGATGATGGGCCCGTAGTATCCGCTGTAACTCCAAGTCGGTAAAATAACTGTTTTAGTTTCGTTTTTTAATTCTTAGTAAAAACCATAAGATCGCTTAAATCCAACAGATTTTGGTCGGAGTTCGATTCTTAGTCGACGATTCATTATGTCTTGATAGCGATTTGATGCTTCTTTTAATTTCTTAGATTTATCAAGTACGCCCACTTCTAAATTATTAGCAAATTTTTCATGATGAGATTTTAAATAGTCGATAAGAGTTACAATTTCTTTTGTCGATCGAGTCTTTATTTCGCTTTCATTTTCGTAGAGACCAGGAGCCCACATAAGACTTACTTCGAGATCAGGAGCATTGTTAACAAGGGCAATGATTTTTTCTAAATAGTCTTTTCCTCGAGACTTAAGCTTTGATGGGTCGTCACCAAAAAAGTAATGACGTCCTAGATTTATTTTGAGTGCATCTGGTGAAGTTTCAAACTGTAGATACTTTGGTTCGCCTAGATGTGAAAGTAAACGATTTTGAAAGTCTTGTATAAAAGACTTGGTATGGTCTTCCTCACTCGACGGGGTTCTCGATTGCTCTTTAGGTAGTCCATTAAAGAGTTGAACTTTTAAAGCAAACTCTTTCTTTGGTTTTCTTGAAGGATTTGATATAGCTCCGGTAGCTCCAAATGAAAGATTTTGAGTTCCCCAGCCTAAATTATTTTGAAAAAAATCAGAGATGACACTTCCTTGTCTAAGACTAAAAAGATGTCCGCTAATTTTCGATCCATCTTCAGAACTAATCGTATTTGTATGAGGTGTACTCGAAATATGTATCCCTTTTACAGGTAGCTTCTTTAAATAGTTACTAATCTTACTTAATTTTAACTTGTACTCGTTGCGAAGTTTTGGGTTCTCTACTCCATAAGCAGTTCTGCCAGATAATTTTACGACAAGCTCATTATTAGAAGGATCGACCATCACACTATCTTTCCCAATTGTCTGATCAATAAAGGCAATGAAGTCTAGAAAATCTTCTTTTGTAGTACCTTTAAAGTTTGATACTTTTACTTCACATTGTGCAAAGTCTTTATTTTTCTCTACCCAAAATCTATGGCCAAGTATACGAGTTTTCTCTTTTAAAACTTGTTCCATGTCATAAGCAATTTGATTAGGATAAAAATATTCATTTTTACTCTCGAGTTTTGCGACTTGTCCTTGGGAATCCTTTAAATGGTTCCTGAGTCGACTAACTTCTTTAATGAGGTTTTCTCTTTCGTTTGTCCAGTTTTCAAGTTTTTGAATTGTCTGTTCTTGATCAGCGAGCTCCTTTCTTAGCTCAAGGTTTTCTTTTTTTATTTTAAGAAATGCTGCCTTGTAATCTATTTCAGGCTCAGTACTCTTTTTAGGAGAATCCTTTATAGTCACTATTTTTTGAGATGTTTTTTTCTTTTTCTCAATTACTATTTTTTTATTTCCTTTATTGAGGAATTCGAACTTCTTCTTTGTCTTTGCAATTAACTGAGGATCAAGTGTTGGGATAATTAGGTTATCACCCACCTTGAGGTCTTTAGGTTCAATATTTGGATTAGCATCTCGTACCTCACGCCAAAGTTGATGAGTGCCATAAAACTTATTACTTATGTGCATGAGGTGATCCCCTCGCTCAACTTTATAAATCGTTGAAGCAAAGGAATGATTTAACAAAAGAATTGCTAATATAAATAGAATTTTTCTAACTCTCATAATGTATCTCCATTCTTCTTATCGAGAAGTTGAGGGAACTAATGAGATTTTAGAGGTTTAGTATTTAATAGCGGTAAGAAATTCCTATACCGTAAGAGTAGATCGCATCTTTAACAATACCCCTTGGTGCGTTCTGGATTTCGCGACGATCTCTTTCAAATGAAACTTGGGAACTTAAATAAAAATTTCTGAAGTAAGAATGACTTAAACCATAAATATAGTCGGCTTTGGTTCCAAATAACTTACCTAAGAAGTTCAAGTTATAGTCAAAGTTTAAGTTGGATCTAAGGGTGTAGGTACTTGCTGATTTAAATGGTGGAGATGCTCCAATTCCCCATTTCGCAATTAGATCTTGGAATATGAAGTGTTTTTTTTCAATTTCAACACCCATATATATTCCGCTATATGTCTTTGGAAACTTTATAAAGGTTAGTTCGTCTAGTTGTTGCTCTTTTTTCTGATGACCTACATAAAGCTTAAACAAAGTAGAGTAAAATTCTTTTTTCTGACTCCAGAGTCTGTAAACTAATAAAATATTTCTTTCTTCTTTCTTTGCAGAAGAATTACCTCCGCCAATTTTTTCAAAAGCAACTGGTGATAAGTCACTAATATACTCAAGTTTTACTCCCCAATTTAAAAGGGGATAGTATTCAAAATCAACCATATATCTTTCATTGCGAGGAACTTTATAGTTAATATCAAAGAATGTTGATTCAGACTTTTGATTATACTGACCAACTTTATAAGAGAATCCAATTCTTTGAGGCCTGAAGAGGTCAAACTCATATTCTTTTTCAATATCTTTGTAGACAATATTCTCAGACTTTATACTAAGTTTATTTGGACCTACTTCTCCTTCATATAAGAAATTTTCAAACTTCTTCGTTTTAGGTATTGGAATTCCATTAATAAATAGACCATCAACAGATATATTCTTAACTTCAATATTAATTTTAGAATCTCTTGAATACTCAATAAAGGGGGACGTTCTTAAAGCTAAATGTGGATATCCAAGGTGATCTTGATCTTTCTTGTCGACTTCACTTTCTACTTGTTCACTTCGTATGGTGACTACTCGTTTTTGACTATCCATTGAGTAGTCAAAAGTTACGTAACGCTCTGAAATTTCTAGAGGAATTAGCTCAATAGATTTAAAGAGACAATCGATTCGAATTGGAGAATTAATGGTAATATCTTTCATCAAAAGAGTATGATCTTGTCCGACTTTTATCTCATGGAGAAAGGCACCATTTCTCATTGAACACGTTGAACCATTCACCAAGCGTTTATCTCTACTATTTAATTTTGCATAAGAATGATCTACAGATTCAAAGAGAATATTTGTTTTGATATTTTTAAAACTGGTCAATGATAAATCAATTTCCTTTGTGAGAATACTTTTGACTTGATCAATATTTAAGTTTGATTGTTGTAGTAGATTATTTGATAAAATGACTTCAATACTATCAACAGAAAAATTAGTGTCTTTAATTTCCATATTCATATTATTTTTTAATGAGAGAGTATTTGAATCAAAGTTTATCCTGAACTCTCTTGTCAGTTGTTTGCCAAGTGAAACTGACTGTTTACCTAGGTCATCTAATTTTGTGGAATTTAAAAATAGGAAATTATTTTTAACAGAAATATTTATTTGGTTAATTGGTGGTTGAGTATTTTTCTTGCCTAGATCAAAGACTATATTCGTCACCTTTTTAGGATAAAAAATACCGAAGTTCATTTTTCGAAATGAGTTTTGAGTATTTGTCATAATCTTAGTTGTCGTGTCTGTAATGATTGATCCTGGAGGTAGGGTGTCTGGCAAGAGGCTTGCTTTAACAAAACCAACTTTTTTAAAATACTTATTTGGACTAACGGTGAATTTACCAAATTGATCAGTCCAGATTTTTTCTCCAGAAATCTCTAGGCCCACGCCAGAGACACCAGCTTCACCGGGCTCATATATTCCATTTTTATTTTCATCAAAATAGACAGAACCTGTAATGGTAATATCGGATCCCATAACTGCCTGTAAATACGTAAGAAAAAAAAGGAGAAGGTGAATTATCTTCAAAAAGCGAATATCCGTGAACAAAAAAGCCTATAGCTTATTAATATTATTTATATTTTAGCAGATATTTTGATTTTTAGGTGATTTATAAGCCATTGAAATTACATAATATGGCTAATAAGTGTTGCATTCTTAAAAAGTAGAAAATTTTCTTAGAATATGACGTAAATATCACATCTGATTAATGGCCCTAGATACTCGAAATTATTCGCTTTTTAGCTCACTTTCTAAATAAAAATACCGATAAATTTCTATAGCAAATACCATTTTAAAATAGGGTAAGAGCTTTGTGAGAAAAGGGTGAGGGTACTTGGTTAAAAAAGTTAAAATATTAACTTTATTTTTGATTTCAATCTTCTATGTTTCCTGTTCAGGAAAAATTGAAGAAGGAAAAAGTCTTCTTGATAAAGTTGATTTTCAAATTATTAGTGGAGACGCACAATTTGCTCCGACTAATAAAACTTTTGATCAACCAATACGTGTTCAAATTTCAGGAGCGAGTGGACTCGACGGAATTCCAATTTTATTTGAAATCTTAAGTGGCTCTGTTGATGGCACGCTAGTTTCTCCTATTGTTAATACTGATTCAAATGGTTATGCCCAAACCTATGTAAAAAGTGGAATTAGTAATGGAACAATTTCTGTAAGAGCTTCAATTGCTCATGCTAAAGGAGATCCCAAACAAGTTTTTTTCAATGTTGTTGTAGATGGAAATGCTTCAAGCTATGAAGTAACAGTTGTCGGTGGTCCTGTTATAGCAGGTACACCTTTTGATTTACATGTGGAAGCAAAACTCGATGACGCTTCTACTGATCCAGACTTTGATGGACCACGTCCCCTGACGATTACAACTGATGCTACAAGTTCTCCTTTGGGAAATTCCCCAACGATTCCTTCAACGAGTTCATATAATTTTACAGCTGGAGTTATTGATAGTGATATTAGTATTACTCTTGTTGATGCAGACCCAAGCGTAACCATGTCTGTTTCTGGTGGTTCTATTTCCGGAACATCTTCAGCTTTCTCAGTAGGTGCAGCTGGAACAAACGATGCACTTATTCATGATGGAGCTACTTGTAGTTCAAATATTGTAGGTGATTTCACTGCGATCGCATTAAACCCTGTTACTCTTTATTCATACTATGTAGATGTATACGGAAATTGTGTTGGGCCAGCAACTGCTGATTGGACAACAACTTTTACAACACCTACTCAATTTACTTTTGATACTTCTGTTACTGCTCAAACTTCTGTTACCTTTACTCCCCAACAACCAGCTTTCACGGGAACAGTGAGTATCGGAAATATTGTTGGTGGCTATACAGACTCAACAGGAACAATTACTACTGCTGATGCCACTCCGACAGACTTTGGTTTAATTGGATTAGACTCGAATGGAAATTGGTCCGTGAGTTCTGGAGATGCTGCTCAAGTTTTGGTTCGAGCTGAAGATGCTGTAGGAAATCTTTCAGCTCTTTACATTGGTGCTCATAACCTTACTTGGACTACAAACTCAACTGCAACTAGTCCACCTACTGACACAGGTTTGCCAGTGCGCAATCCGAACTTACCTTCCAATGGATCTTATAACTTTACTCTGGGTACACTTATTTCACCAACTCCTAATGTTACACTGTATCGCCAATCAACAACTTCAACTATAACGGTTTATGATGGAGCAAATTGTGGAGCCTCTATTTGTGGAACAACTCCTAATATTACCGTTACTGCCGATGCTGTTAACAAAGCAGTTGTTCGAAACGCTGCTGCAAGTGGTGATGGAAACGGAGCAACCTTTGATGCCACAGCTTTAACCACAACAACTGATGATTCTTACTCTCTTTATTGTGCAACTTATGATCAGTGGGGAAATTATTTAGGTGATGATGCTGGTGCTGACTGGGGAGTAACTGGTGCAATACTTGCGGGTCATGTAACTCCAAGTCTTGTGAACCAATCAACTGTGAATTTCAATCCAACGGTCACATCACCAGGTAGTATCTATTGTGATGTTGATGGTACAGTTGATGGTTCAGGAATTGCTGATTCAACAGGAACATTTACTATTTTACCTGGAGCTCCAGCGAGCTGGACGATTGATGGTGGTAGTGGTGAAGGAAGTGCTTTTACTGAAACTGCAGGAACACTTTGGAGTTTTGATGTAAAACTTTATGATGCTGATGGAAACTTTGCTTACAACTATGTAAACTCATCTCATGGCACAACGGTTAGCTATGTTACAAACTCAACAGCTCTTAATCCAGCAGCACCTGGAGATTTAAGTCCAACATATACTTCTCCAAAAATTAATAATTCGAATACTTCTTCTTTTGCAACAACACTTGATTTTAGTTCTGGTGGAACAGCAACGGTTTCAAATAACCTCTTAATTAATGGAACTACTGATGATGGTCTTACGCCACAGCTTCAATTAGTTGACACGAGCGGAGTTGGGATAACAACAGTTACATCAGGAGCAATTTCTGTAAATGATAATACTCTTGAAAGTATTTCTATCATGAGTGCTGCAAGCTTTGCAGGAAGCTATATTAATAACGATGCTCATACTGCAGATGAGACAATTTCTATGTACGCTGCAGGGTTTGATAACTCAGGAAATTATTTATCTGATCAAAGTGTTGATTGGACTGGTGGAGTGAGTGGAAATTGTGTTGTAGGTGAAATTTCTGGAAATCCAATACCAACTACATCTACAGTTGGTATTAACTTTGATCCTACAGATATAGGATCATGTACAATAACTGCAGATAATGGAAGTGGTGTAACAGATACTGCTACTGTTTCTCTTAGTCACGGTGCGATTGCAAAATTTCAAGTTGAAGTTCAAGGAAACCCAGCAAATGTAACTGCCGGTACAGCTTTCAATGTCGTGGTAACGGCACTCGATGCTGATGATAATCAAGTCTTAACTTATACAAACCCTGCAGGGGTAACCTACACTTTTACAAATACAAACGGTTCTTCTCCAGAGGGGCAAGCTCCTACTGGTTTTACATTATCTAATAGTGACTTCACTAACGGACAGGCCATTAAAAATGTAACAGTTTATAACGCTGGAACTTCTTTTAATGTTACGGTAACGGAAACCGCAGGAGGAAGTGCTACAGGTACTACAGCTTCCACAACAGCAGTAATTCCTAATGTGCTTGACCATTATGAAACTAAAACTGCAACAGGCTCTTTTGTTGCAGATAACTCTACGACATTTGGACTTACCATAGAGGCCAACGATCAATGGGGTAATCTAACAACAAATGGTATTGGTAATCCTATTTCTCTTTCCATACAAGTTACATCTGATGAAGCCATTGCTGGAACAATTTCAAGTGCAACAGGTTTAAGTCTTGGTGGTGCAAGCTCACAAACATTTACAGGGTTTACCTATGGTGTAAGTCATGGAGTTAAATTTATTGCAACAGATAGTGGAGCTGTCACAACCCCTGATGATGGAAATAGATTAACGGGAACTTTTACTCCTCATATTAACGGGCTTATCAGTTATACTCTTGATACGGTTTCGGATACAACTCCTCAAGCGGGGGATGTGGTCACGGTTGTTGTACATGCAAAAGACAATGCTGGAAATGATATAACTGGTTTAGAAACTACTCTTGAAGGATTTACATATCTCTTTGCGAGTGGTTCAACAGACTCACCATATTCTGACTCAACAGTTTTACCAACGAACCCTCTGAACTTTAATGGAAGTGGACAAGCAACACTTTCATACCAATTCTTCAATGACGAAACATTTAATATCAGCACTCTGACAATTGACAATCAAGTTGGAGAAACTGGAGCAGGTGGAGCTGGTACAATAAATGTAGATCCAAATGTTCATCACCACTATGCAAATATTTCTAGTACAACAACACCTGACTCTGATGCGATTGATACTTTTAGCGCTGATATTCGCGCAAGAGATCAATATGGAAATCAGGTTAATGTTGCTACGACTGTAGGTCTTTCATTAAATAGTTTGGAGCTTAATGCTGGAGCACTTGGTGGAACACTTGCTGGTATTACATTAACAGCAGGTGCCGCTACTGTTAGTAACTTAACTTACAATGCTATTGGTGATTTTAAATTATCAATTAGTGATGGAAGCATCAGCGAAATAGCAGCAAGAAGTGTTACCTATGATCCTCAAATTGTTGAAGGAAGTGTGCAAGAGTACGGTATAAGTTTTTCTTCACCGGCCACTGCTGGTAGTGCTTTTTCTGTACAAGTAGACGCATGGGATGGAGCTGCTAATACAATTCCTTTGGGCGCCACTTTAGCACCAATCATTAGTGCACGTGAACATTACTGGGTTCAAGGTCTTAATGATTCTCCGGAAGGAGATTCTCCATCACCACTTGAGGGTGTTGGAAATAATGCAGGTTTAACTTTTAATAATTCTGGTATAGCAACAACAACAATTACATTTGTAAGGGCCGAGACATTGGCCATTGCTGGACTTGATATTCAAGACAATCGTGCAACTCCTGTCACTGGGACAAGTGTTAGTAGTTTAACAATTAATCCTAATTCACCTCATCACATAGCTTTTACTGGTGCTACAACTGGAGTTGGTGATAATGAAACAAACTATAGTGTAACGGGTGAAGTACGAGATGATTGGGGAAATCTTTGTTCAACGGGAACATCAAATGGTGCTGACAGTGCATTAACTCTTAGACCTATTCGTGTTAGTGGGGCTACGGCAGTTGGTCCACTTGCTGGTACCCTCACAATGGATTTACAAAATAATAGTAGTGTTACAAGAAATATAAATTATCAAGTTGGTCATACTATTAAATTTGGTTTTGTAGGTGACCCACAATCAATACCAATTGAGGATGCAAATTCTGTTCAGCCTAGCTTTTCACTAGTAAAGAAAACAGTCGCCGATTATGTTTTTGAGCCACTTTCAACAACTGTTACAACAGGAACAAATTTTACAGTAAGAATGACTGCAAGAGATGGTGGTGGAAATACCATTGATTATGGAGATGCGGTTCTTGAAACTATTTCAAATACCTTTAATACCAATAGTGCTTGTGATGCTCCTCGAGGAAATTATTTAGCGGATACAAATGGCGACCCAACAAATGGTACTCTTGATTATACGAGTGGAGTGGTGGATCTTAACTATCAGGTTTACTTGGCCAATGCCGCTTCGTGCGGATTAGCTGGACATTTTAATGTTACAGATGAAAACGCTCGCGTTGGAAATAATACAACAGTTCTTTCGACTATCAATACAAATGTGAGTGAGCATTTTATTACAACCCTTTCAACAGGTGGGGCAATTAATGCAACGGCTGCTTTAGCGGCACAAACATCTACAAGTGTAACGGTCACATTAAGAGACCTATATGGAAACCCAAGAACAGATACAATTTCGGGGAATCTTTTAAGTCTACGAAAGATTAGTGGCTATAGCTCAGTAAATGGAACTCTTAATGGGTGCTCTCCTGTTTCAGGTGATGGCTGTGCGGGAGCTGCACAAAGTATAACCGCTATCAATGTAGATTTTAGTGCATCAAGTACTCAGGTTATTTACGACCTTGCTTATGATGTAGCTGATACAATTGAAATTCGAGCTTTTGACGGAGGTACAATTGATACTCTTGCCGCAGAAGCAGATAACATTGCTATGACAACAGTTCCTGCCACTATAGACTCCTATACTTTTACTCGTCCCTCGGCCAGCGCAGTAGCTGGTGCAACTCTTTCATGGCAAGTAATTGCTAAAGATAATGCTGGGAATACACTAACAGGTGCAGCTAACAAAGCAATGCTTGATGGACTTCTTTACAATATTACTGATCAGTCTGCCGGAAGTAATCAAATGGATTCACCTGATGCTTCAGTTGCTTTTGCCGATGTTTCTAACCAAGCAATAACTTTTAATTCGGGAACTGGAGTTGGGCTAATTGATGTAATCGCTTATAACTCAACAAATGATATTCAAGTTGGATGGCTTCAATTTTCAGATAATACGACAGCCGTAACAACAACTAATGATGCTTCCAATACAATGGATATTACTTACGCGAACCCTAGTGGTGGGGCAGGGTACTTTACTGTAACGACCGCAGGGTTTGGTGGAGCAGAAGTTTCAAACGATACAACTTACACTGGCACAAGTGCGACGATTACTCTTTATGATGACTTTGGAAATTTAGCACAAGGGCTTTCCAGTGTTCAGCTAGTACCACGTTTTGTTTCAGGATTTACTGGCGGAAGTAACGTTGGTGTTCTCAAGGCCACTGCCACTGATGGTACAGCAACTTCTGATGTTACTGGGATGACTTTAGATTTTAGTTCTGTGAGTGCCATTACATTATATGATTTCAGTTATAATGTTTTTCAAACTATAGACATCAGGGTCTTTGAAGGATCAACGGAAGCATCAGCTGCAAATAGTGCAGATTTCGATTTTGACTTTCATGCTTCGAATGTCAGTAGTTATGTTATGACTACAGCGGATACAAATATTGCAGCGGGTACTGCAACTTCATGGACATTAACAGCTTATGATAATGCTGGAAATGTGATGTCAGATGCAACCAATCAGACGGAATTAAATTCTAGAAATTATACTTTTAGTGATAACTCTGCTGGAAATATGAACAGTCCTCACGCTGGAAACAATGTTACTCTTCCAAATGCAGGAGCAGCGACAAGTTTAGTTTGGACAACTTCTGGCACGGCTCCTTTTAATGTAACAGCTTTTAATACTACAAATAATATTGCTACAAATTATCTTAATGTTTCTGACGATGGTACGGTTGTAGCATCTGGTGCAAATGCGGCAGATTCAATCACGATTGTTAATGCTAGTGGTGATCACTTCCATGTTACAGGAAGTGGCTTTCCAAGTAGTGCTACATCTGCTCAAGATGGAGCAACTTCTGTGACTATTGATTTTCATGATGCTTACGGAAATGCCGCTACAGAATCAACAGTTACCAATGCGGCTGTCGCTCTCAATAGAGTATCAGGTTTAGCAACGACTGGAACATTCAATGTTAGTCGAGGTGATGGAGATGCAACACCACTTGATATTACCGGTGAGGCGTTAGACTTTTCATCTGTATCATCTATTACACTTCATGATATTGCTTACGATGTTTCTCATGTTTTAGAATTAGTTGTTACCCATGGAGATGCACCAGGGGGAACTGCTGGCGCAGATACTCAAGATCTTGGTTTTAATTTTACCACCTCTACCATCGCTAATTATACACTCACATTTGATAATGCGACTGCCACAGCTGGCGTTAGTACGGCAGCAACTCTTACTGCAATTGATGGCGGGGGAAATACTGTTTCTGATCAGGACACTGCTCTTAATTCTGTGGCCTTCAATTTTTCTATCCCTGGTGGAACAGGCTTTGATGCTCCAAATGCGTCGCAAACTGTTGCAGGTAATGATCCAACAAATGGAAGTACTTTTACTTGGTCGTCTGGAACAACATCCGTTAGTTGGAGCTTCTTTGCAAGTGGTACTGTGGGAACAGGCTTTGTTGGAATGACTGATGGAGTGAACCCTACTGTTACTAATAGTGATACGATTGTAATTGATCCAAATTCCGCAATCGAATACTTCATTCAAAATCCAGCTGAGTCTATAACGGGAACTGCCTCTACGGTAACAGTACTTGCTAGAGATACTTATGGAAACACAGATACGAACTTTGGAACGGATGTGGATATTGCTTTAACAGGTGATGGACTCAATACACCAACAGCTGTTGGTGGAGCGACTATTACTATGACTGCTGGTGTTGGGACGAAAGATGTTAATGATGCTAATCCAGAAACAATTTCAATAAGTTTAACTGGCGGAGCGGCCATCACTAAATTAACTGAAGATGTTATCTTTACAGGACCGCCGGACACAATTGTATTTTTAACTGAACCTGTGATTAACCAAACCATTGGAAATAATTTCCAAACGATGCCACAAGTTGAAGTACGTGATTCTGCAGGAACGAGAGTTTGGGCCGATAGCTCGACACTTGTTACTCTTACTCCTTGGACAACTGCTGATTGCTCAACAACTTCCGGTAGTGGAGTAATTGCAAGTAATACAGCAACTGTAACTGCTGGGCGTGCGACTTTTGCGGGCCTAAATTACAGTGTGGCTGAAGATATATATATAAGAGCAGGTGGGACGGCAAATCCTGGATGCTCGGCTTCTGTTCTTCCGGTTTATAAAACTCTCGCAATTTTAGCAACACCGATTGCAACTCAACAGTCGGGCGAAACTCTTATCATTACTGTTGAAGGGGGAGTGCCTCCGGTAAGTGTTGCAGGCGGCTGGACAAATAATTCTTCCGGAACATTAGTCGCCGGTACGGCCTGTGCTCCTAATACATGTTTTGATTATACGCCAGGTACAACAACAGCAGTTACTGACACTGTTCTTTTTCAAGATAGTGCAGGTGTTACAAACTCAGACTCAACGACTATTAATGTTGATGGAGCAATCCTTGGAAACACAGGAAACTCACTTACATGGACACCAACTTCATTTGATGTTCAGCATACTTTTATAATTAATAACACTGGTAATATTGCTTCAGGTTTATTGACCAGTACATCAGGTGCAGCAACTGGAGATACAACTTATTTTAATGTAGATCTTGATAATTGTAATACTGATAATCTTGCTTCAGGTGGTGGAGATACTTGCGATATTCAAGTGACTTTCTTAGGTGCAACTGGTGGTGGAGGAGCTCCTACTAATGGAACGAAGACTCTAAATTTTGGTTTAACGGGTGCTACTAACGGTGCATTTACTTTTGCTTTAAGTGCAGATCTTTCGGGGGCAATTATAAATCAAACAGCAGGAAGTGGGACCTTTGGTTCAAGTGCTTTAGATATAAATAGTGTCTTTACTTTTCAAAACGGTGGAGATGCTACATCTGGTGATCTTTCTTTGAATTTAACAGGTGCCGACGCTTCATACTTTTCTTTAACAACTGATGGTTGCGATCCTGTCTCTCTTGCGACGACTCAAACTTGTAATGTAACCGTAAATTTCTTAGCAGAAACAGGAAATAGTGGCTCTGTTACGAATGGAGCAAAAAGTGCAACTCTTACAGTTCAAGGGGCAACTGGCGGACTACGAACAGTTGCACTTACTGGTAATAGAGATGGTGCAATCTTAAATGAAGTAAATGGTACTAATCCAAATTTTGGATCAGGCAGTGTACAGGTTACAAGAACATTTAGAATTCAAAATGATGGAAATGCGTCGAGTGGAGCTTTAGGTGTTACATTCACTGGTGCCGGACCTGAGTGGCAGGTTGATAGTGATACTTGTAATACGAATACACTTAATGCTGCTCAAAACTGTGACATAACAATTAGCTATAGAGGAGATCTTGCGGCCACTGGAACTTATCCAGCAACTCTAACAGTTGACGGTGCAACAGCAGGATTTCAACAAGTAAGTATAACAGGAGCTACACCATGAGATGGTTAATCATATACATTTTATTCATTCCGAATCTATTGGCCCAAAAAGAAAAGATGCCAACACTATACGAATGTGAAAGAGAGTTAAGCCTAATTGAAACAGGAGATTTTAATCGAAACTGTATGAAAGTTTTTGAAAAAGATTCAAGCTTTAAAACATATAAGAATAAATTAATGACTATTAAATATAAAAATGAAGTAATTCAAATTTTAGATAATACAGGAGCAGGTGCTTATCGAAGAATTATTGCAGGAGAAAAAACATCGCTGAAAAATATTGTTTCACTATCGACTGACGAAAAGAATGAGTATGTTTCGGTACTTGATTGTTCTGATGTATGCTCAGTTAAAATTTTTCCACTTAAGTATAGCGGGTCTATTGCTCCTCGAAAAATTGTTGAAGATCCTTCTATTACTGAAACTTCAATAATTGCAGTAAGTAAAGACTTGAAAGAACTCTTTGTTTCTCAAAAAGATAAAGTCTCTGTGATTAAACTGATTAGTTCTGAAAGAAAAATCAGCAGTGTTGAAGATATTCAATCTTTTAAATCAAGGCCTTGCTTAAGACTAGATGAAAAAGACAGTAAAATTATTTGTACTACAATAGATGAAAGCTCGAAAGCGTCACCTATTGATCTAGAATCGGAATAATTTCGTTGTAGAGTGATCGCAGCTTAATCCATTGTGGATATATACCTTCTCTGATCTGAAGCTCATCACTTAAGTATAGTCTTGTTAAAGGAGTAAGCCTTTCTGGTCTACCAAACCAAATCTCTAAAACTTTATTATTAAACTTTCCAGAAAACTTACCTGTTATATTATTATTTATTTTTTCATTGATTTTATACTTGCGAAGAATCGAACTATTTACTTTACCACTATGAACATAACTTTGTGTAACAAATTCATTAAGTAGTGAGCGAAGCTGAGTAGATTGTTCTTTGGATAGGTTAACAGATTGATTTCTTTTTTCATTAATATATTTGATATTGCTCCATGAATTTAGATTTAATTTAGCTGTTCTTAATTTATCTTTATCAATAAAGATAAGATCAAATATTGAGCATTCAATATAGTTAAGAGATTTCTTTTTTGGCTTTTTCTTTTCGGTTAAAAAAGATAAAACGACACAAGTATTTTTGTTAACTTTATAACCATCAAATTGAAGGGCCTTTCCTGGGTAATAAAGAATGATCTTTTTTGGAGTAATCCCAGCTATTGGTGCACCTTTACTATTTTCAAAGGTCTTGGTGTTAAACTCTTTAAGCCATTTTTTTATATTATTATTATCGAGTTTATAACCATACTTACGATTCAAGAATTCATCACCTCTTTTGATGAATATGGAACTACTCTTACCTGTAATAAATTGAAATGAACTAGGTAACTCTTCTTGAAGCTTTACCAGGATGTTTTCTGACTTCCAACAACTACTCAAGAAACAAAGTGAGATTAAAACGACGATTTTCATACTTTAAGTATAGTCGATAGAAGACAATTTTGTTTATGCACTGAGTAGATTAATTTTAGACTTTGAAGTCTTCTATAGGTTAGAATTCTATGGATTTCTAAATATTAGATCTGGAGGGTCTATGCAAAAAATGTTGTTTTTTATAACGACTCTTTCAATAAGTTTAAATTCATTTGCTCATGGGGTGGATCATGAAACTCAAAAGGGAATGATTGATGGAAGTTATTTAAAATATATTTGGTTCGGTGCCAAGCATATGATCACTGGCTATGACCATTTGTTATTCTTATTTGGAGTTATCTTTTTTCTCACCACTTTCAAAGATATTGTTAAATTCATTACAGTCTTTACTCTCGGTCATAGTGTAACTCTTTTAGCCGCTACCTTTATGGGAATCACCGCAAATTATTGGTTGGTTGATGCCGTGATTGCCCTTAGTGTTTGTTATAAGGGTTTTGATAATAATAAAGGTTTCCAAAGTTACTTAGGTCTTAAAAAAGCTCCAAACTTATTAGCAATGGTATTTATTTTCGGTCTGATTCATGGTTTTGGATTATCAACAAGGCTTCAGCAACTTCCATTAGGAGAAAAGGGAATGGAGATGTTCATGCGAATCGTCTCTTTCAATGTTGGCGTTGAAATAGGTCAAATTGCAGCATTGAGTGTGATGCTTATTATTTTAGCTGGATTCAGACATACAAAATTCTTTGAAAAATTCTCTAAAGTTGCTAATGATGGCCTTATACTGGCAGGTTTCCTATTGTTTCTCATGCAACTACACGGCTATCTTCACACTTCTAACCCAGATGAATTTGGCTTCAGTGAAAAAGGGCATATCGAACATCATATGAAGGTAAATGAAGAGCAGCGCGCTAGACGAAGTCATGGTCACGGGCATGGACACGACCACGGTGGCAGTCACGAAGGGCACAATCACTAAAAAGTTATAGTTTGAACGATCTCTTTTTATGAAAAAATTACAAAGTTACCATGTGGTAATTCGATATTCATAAACCTGTGGGAAAAGTCACTTGAAACATGACCCAAGGAGTTTATGATGAAGAAAATATTGGTGTGTCTTTTTTTAATTTCAATATCTTTAAATACATTTTCAAATGACTTAACAGTTTATCCAACTTATCAGGAGCTAAATGAGAAGTATAATTCAAGTTTATTTTCTGTATTTAAAAAAACAAAAAAACAGAAAAAAGAACTATCTTTAGCTAAAGAAAGATTAAGAATATCTTGTTCACCTAAATATGAAAAAGCTGTAAATAGTAGAATAATAAAAACGATCGTTAATTCAACTGTTGCAACCGGTTTTGGTTTTGTTGTTCAAGCAAGTGTCGTAGGTAGTATGACAAGTCTTGTAATCAATCAAAGTTCTCGATATCTTTATCGCAATTTCGCTATAGCTTCTTTATCAGGACTTGCTGGTAGTTACTTTGGAATGCAATCAGTTGGAGACCTTAAAAATGGTTTTGCCCTTAATAAATCTGAAAAGTTACTAAAGAGTGCGTACACAGTTCTTAGATGTGAAAAGAATAAAAAAGGATTAAGAAGAGCAAGTAATGCTCAGTATTCAGCCGCTTCTGGAAATAATTATTGTCAAAATGAAAGAGCAAAAATGTTAATTAAAAGTATAGCAAATGAAATTGGAGATGTGACAGGTCGATATTATTCTTCAACTGAAGTGGCACAAGTAATATACAATGGAGATCTCTCAGGTAAATACTGCCAAAGTTTAGATATTGTGAATGGATCATCTAAGAGAGAAATATCTTTCCTATCGTATGATGACATAAAAAATTATGTAAAAGCAGTTTTGATTAATAGAAAACCATAATACAATAATCATTATGAATAGCGAGCTTGAAAAATATAAAGAACAATTGAGAAAAACATTGGGTGTGTTTGAAACCTTAAGTGATCATGATTGGAAAATCTTTATTGATAACTTTAAGTTCGCTAGTTTTAAAAAAGGAGAAAATCTTTTAAGCCCTGGTGATAGAGCTGATTTTTCTTTCTTTATTTGTAAGGGATTAGTGAAAAGATACTTTCTTTGCGAGGATGGAAGAGAATATATAATAAATTTTGATGCTGAGAATAGAATGGTAAGTGATTTTGTAGCATTAATCGATCATAAACCAGCTCGTATCTACATTGAAGCACTCGAAGACGTAGAGGGATTAGTGTCAGATTATGGATATAAAAAGAAAATAGAAGCCATGAGTTCAACATGGCAAAGAATTGGAAGAATGTTGGCCGAAAGAAGATATGTTGAAAAAAGTAATAGGGAATATAATTTATTAAATTTGAGTGCACAAAATCGGCTAGAAGAATTCAAATCACATAATACGAATGTTTTTGAAAGAATATCTCAAAAAGATTTGGCGAGTTATATTGGTATTACGCCCCAATCATTAAGTCGCATATTAAAAAATCCTACTAAGTAGTCTTGGTTCTCATGACGCGTGGTGGTGATAGGGGCTGTTTTGACCAACCGCCATATTAAGTATGACTGTAGGACCATAAATGGCCCAAACCCTTATATTAAAAGAGCTTACAGCTTGCCAAAATAGCGAATTTCTCTTGTACTATTGGCGTTAAATATCCTAAAATTTCAGGACACACACAAACACTTTTACGGCAAAGGATGCGCACGTGAAATTAAAGAGACTAATCGTACAAGGCTTTAAGTCATTTAAAGACCGCACAATAATAAATTTTGATGATGGTATTACCGGAATTGTTGGGCCTAATGGCTGCGGTAAATCAAATATCGTTGATGCTCTATTTTGGGTAATGGGCGAAATGTCTGCCAAGCACTTGCGTGGAAACTCCATGAAAGATCTTATTTTTGCAGGCTCTAGTAAGTATACTCCTGGAAGTTTTGCAGAAGCGACTCTTGTCTTAGACAACGACTCGGGAAAGCATATTCATATTGGTAATAAGGTTTCATCTCCATCTGAAATTCAGTTAACTAGAAAACTCTATAGAAATGGAGAAACTGAATATCGTATTAATAACGAGCCTGCTCGATTAAAAGATATCCAAGAAGTCTTTATGGATACTGGGGCCGGTGCGAAGTCGTACTCTATTATTGCCCAAGGGGAAATTAATAAACTTGTTCAACAAAAACCTGAAGAAAGAAGGGTCATGATTGAAGAAGTTGCTGGTATTACGAAATTTAAAATGCGTAAGCGTGAGTCCATGAGAAAGATTGATGCAACTCAAGCAAACTTAGCAAGACTAAGTGATCTTCAAATTGAAATAGAGAAGAATCTACGTGCATTACAAAAACAAGCTGAAAAAGCAGAGAGAGCAAGAAGCTTAAAGAATAAAATCCAAAGAAATGACCTCGTTGTTAATGCCCATAAAGTTTATGATCATTTAAAAAATTATAGAGATGAAAAAAATACTATTGATGAAAAGAACTTAGAGGTTGAGGGCTGGAAAACAAGAAAAGAAAGTCTTGAAATCGGATTAGAAGATGAAAGACTCCAAAAAGATGAAAAGACTGAAAAAATTGAAGAGCTTCAAAAAGAATATAATGAAATCAGTAAGCAGTTAGCTGGAGCGGAAGAGAAGTTAAATTACTTATGTAAAAGCCAAACTGAAAAAGAAAATCTTATAGAACAGAAACAAAAAGAAATAACTGAAATTGAAACAGAGATTGAAAATAGAACGAAGAGACATGAAGAACTAATTGCTTCGAGAGAAGAAATTGAAAGTGCTCATGCACAAGAGTTTGATTTCAGCTCTTTGGAAGAAAAGGTTGAGCAACTTAAAGAAGACTTAGAGTTAAAGCAGGACGAGTCTTCGCAATTAAGTGATGAAGTTGAAGAAGCAAAGCTAGAATTGAATGAAGTGGAGCAAACGATTAGTCGGAACTCTTCTCGTATGGAAGACTTCTCAGCAAGTCTACAAGATATTACGGTAGAGATCGAAGCACTTGAAAAACAATACTCTGGTGTTTCTCAAGAGTTGGCCAATGAGAGAGACGCTGTGGCCAGCTCTGCTAAAAAAGTAGAAGAGCTTGAAGTTAAAGAAGCTCAGCTTCGATCTTCTGTAGAAGAGACAAAACTTCAGTATAAAGAAAATAGTGAAAAATTAAATACTCTTAATAAAGAATTTATTCAAAAAGAATCTAAGCTTCAGTCATTGATTGAAATTAATGAATCTCTTGAAGGTGCTAAAGAAGGAGCAATAAACTTTATTAATCAGGTTGAATCTGAAGAGTATAAATTATTTGGTACACTCATTAAGTGTGATGAGAAGTATGCTCAGGCGGCACAACTTGTATTCAGTGATTTTATGAATACTATTGTTTCAAGTGGAAGTGATATCACAAACTTTTGGGAGTGGACTCAGTCTCAATCAGAAGAAGGAATCGACTTACTCATCCCTTCTAGTGAAATGAAGATATCGGAAGAGTCTATTGAAAGACTAAGACTGAAAGGTTGTGAAGGACTTGTCTCTTTTAACGACATTATTGAATTACCAGTCGAATTTAAGTCTAAGCTTGCACCAGTGCTTGAAGGCTATTTTGTTGTAGATCAAGTGGATCAAAAACTTTTTGAAAGTCTTTCCCCAGAAATAAACTTTAGGGCCATTGTTGATATTAATGGTAAAGGTCTTATTAAAAATATTGGTGGAGCAAAGATTCTTGAAAAAAGAGGAAACCAAGAAAATACTCAAGGGATTGTTGAAAGAAATAACTTAATTGAAGAATTAAAAGAAAGAATTACAGTTTTAAATAATGAAATTTCTGGTTTAGGAGAGTTGGTTGAAACTCAAAAAAATGAGCTAGACACTCATGCTGATCAACATGACCAAACGAGAACTCAGCTGAGTGATGAAAGAGCGTCACATGCTTCAATTAAATCAGCACTTGAATCTCGACTTTCCGGAATGGAGTCAGGTCAAACAAGACTTGAAATCTTAAAGAATAGAAAGAGTGAAGTTTCAAAACAAAGACTAGAGCTTATTGAAAGTGAAGAGAGTCTTGAAAGCAAGAAGAACACTCTTGATGAAAAGACAAGTGAGCTCGTTGAAAGACAAGAGAGCTTAGTTGATGACTTAGAGCTATTAAGAAATTCTTATAATGAAAATAAAGAAGTACTTGTTGAGAAGCAAGTAGAGGCCAGAAGTTATAGTGATAGAGTTGAAAGTGTTACTTCTCAGATTACAGATATTGAAGGCCAGCTTGAAAGACTTAATACAAGACTAGATTCGGCCAATGAAGTTATCAGTAAGTATGAAGAAGAGATTCAAACAATTGAGGAAGATTTAAAAGCATTAGAAGAGTCAAACTCTGAGACAGCTAATATACTTCTTGAAAAAGAAGAAGTCCTTAATCTTTATAAAGATGATCTTGTTCAATTGCTCCAAGATATGAAAGAAAGGGAAGATCAGGTTAAGAGTTTGTCTCAAGAGATTAATAGTAATGAAAAAACTGTTGCCACTCTCGAAGCAAAAATTGGACTTCACTTAACGGAAGAAGAACAAACGGTTAAAAATATTTTTGAAAAATATAGAATTGATCTTAGAGATACTCTTGGTCGCTACCTTGAGTATACAGAAGACGACTATAAAGAACTTTCTGATATTTCGACAATGTACTTCATGGAAACAGAAGAAGGCATGAAAGAAATTGAAAAAGAGTCTTATGAGTTTAATAGAAGATATGGACAAGACTTAAAAGATTGTTCAGTGAAGCTTAAGAACTATAAGAATGAGTTTGCTAGACTTGGTGAAATTAACTGGCAGGCCATTGAAGATTATGAACGTCAAAAACTTAGATTTGATTTCTTAAAAGTTCAAGAAGCTGAGTTAAAGCAATCTCTTGAAGATCTAGAAAAGGCCATTGGGCATATTGATGAGAAATCAAGACAGAGATTTGCCATTGCTTTTGAAGAAGTAAATACAAGATTTCAAAAAGTATTTCCAATTATCTTTGGTGGAGGTTCCGCTCAACTAAAAGTGATCGGACAGCTTGAAGATCCTGAATGTGGGGTTGAGATTATTGCTCAGCCACCAGGAAAGAAAATGCAAAATATTAATCTAATGTCTGGTGGTGAAAAGGCCATGACAGCTGTTAGTTTGATATTCTCAATATTCTTAGTGAAGCCATCACCATTCTGTCTTCTGGATGAGGTCGACGCACCTTTAGATGATGCCAATGTTGGCCGTTTTAATGAACTTCTAAGAGAAATGTCAGCAGAATCTCAGTTCATTCTTATTACTCATAATAAGAAAACGATGGAGCTTAATGACACTCTTTATGGAGTAACTATGCAAGAACCAGGCATTTCAAAAGCCGTTAGTGTTCAGCTTCATTAAGAATGAGAAGTAGAATCATAAATATATTAAAGGTTGTGGCCTTCGTATCCATTCTCATTTCGAGTTTGTCTACGAAGGTAAATGCTTTTTCTCCAAAGACATTCGAAGCTGAATTTGAACAAACAAGAAAGTCTTCTTTAGGAAAAATAAGAAAAACGAAGGGAAAGCTGCTTTACATGTATCCAAGTCATATTAAGCTTGAGAGCCCAGAAGTGACAACGGTTGTGAATCCTCAGAAGACATATTTTTATCAGGCACCTCCAATTGAAGGAGAGCCAGGTGAGCTTATTATTTCATCAACAAAAGATAACTTTTTAATACAGGCCTTTGATGGCTTAAGAAAAGGCTTAAAGTCTAATAAGCTTTATAAAGTAAAAAAAAATAAGAATAGCGTAGAACTTAATTTTTCAAAAGATTACGCTAAAAAAGTTGATTTAAAGTCACTTGTCTTAACGTTTAAGGGTTCAGTAAATTTTAAAAACTTGAAATCAATTATCGTTGTTAATCTTAAGAATAAGAAAATCGAAAAATCAATTAAAAACCTCAATGAGAACTTAAAGCTAAGTTCTTCCGATTTTAAATTTAAGGCACCTGAAAATACTAGGGTTAGTCAGTAAGCTTTCCGGTATATAGAAAGCTTTTATCAATTTCAAATTCACCTTTATGAAGTCTATTATAAGTAACAAAGTTTCTAAAAACTAATTTTACATAGCCCTTTGTCTCTTCATAAGGAATCATTTCAATAAACTCCAGTGGGTCTTTACGATGCTTTTGCTTCATCCACCTCTTAACAACTCTTGAGCTGGCATTATAACTTGCAACATAGGCGATAAAGTTATTCTGATGTTCTTTCATCAGTTGATTTAAAATCTTTGATCCAAAGAGAACATTGGTCTCAGGAGAATAGAGATCACTAAAGTCATTGTAAGGAATTTTATATCTACTACTAAGCTTTTGTGCTCTTTCAGGAGTTATTTGCATCAGTCCAAAAGCATCTGCCCACGATCGAATGGTTGGATTAAAGGCAGATTCTTGGCGCATAATACTATAGATAAGCTCAAGAGGAACTTTTTCTTTTGCACTTACAAAAGAGAGTTTTTCTTGAAAAGGTGACGGGAAAATAATGGGAGATACTTCTGTGAGTGTCTCATCCCTTACTTCCGGCTTTAACTTAAAGAAATAGAAAAGTGCACCTTCAAACCAGCCACTATGAAAGAAAAGTTCTAGAGAATCTTTGTTGGACATGCTTTCATGAATTCTCTTATTAGTTTCAAGATATTTTTTAGCATACTCAAGTTCGTCTAAGGCCAAAAGCCATGAGAGTTCTTTATTTGGAGGATCAAACTCATTGATGTCAGTATCGATTTCAGGAAATTTTTCATTTAGTTCTATACGGGAAACAATTCCATAATAACCATATGGGTCTTCTTTCCATAATTCCTTCCAGTGATATTCTGCTTCACTAGCAAGTCCATCTTTCTGAAATGATTTTGCGAGCCAAAATTTAAACTTTCTCTTTGTGAAAATACTTTCCAGTTTTTCTATCCCTGAATAGAGATATGCTCTTGCTTCTTTATAATTCTTATTAAGATAGTAACTCCACGATAGTGACCAAAAAAAACGTTCTTTATAGTCTTCACTTGCTTCATTTAAAGCAGACCCTTTTTTAAACCAATTGAGGGCGTATGAAAGTTTTTTACGCTCCATTTCCATTTTTCCAAGGACAAAGTAAATTTCTTGAAGAAAACTTTCAGGAATGTTCTTTTGAGTTTTTAATAATCTTAAGAGTCTTTTCTTACCTTCGCTAAGGTTTTGTTGAGTCCATGTGGCCCTTGCAAAAGTAATTGTATATCTAATATATTCATTATCTAAATTAAGAGATGAACTCCTATTGAGTTTCTTTATCCACCACACCATATTCTTTAGTTTTGCCGTATAGGTATCTTTATCTCTTTGTAGCTTAAAAGTGAAAGCATAGCGATAATATGCTTTTATTCTTAAGTCGATATCAAACTTTGTACTATTTATGATCTTTAAGTAATACTTTCGAGCTCTTTTAAAACTTCTATTTCTTTCAAAATCTCGAGCTACCTTATAATAATCTTCTCTTTCTACATTCTGAGTGAACCTTGGAAATTCTTTAATTCTCTCTTCAGCACTTCGTTCTATTAAGCCAGCATCCTTTGCTAGCTTTGCTTCCTTTATGGCGAGATTGTAAGTTTCAAGCTTTTCTTTTCGAGTATCTTTGAACTTCACAAGATCAAGTGCCGCTAGAGAACTGACGTTATGATAATTCTTAAGTTGTGCTTGATAGAGAATATTTTCTAATAGCTCTGAATGGAGATACTCTGGAAATTCTTTTGTATAACTTTTAAGCGTATCTTCTAAGAAGGATTTATTTTGCTTACAGTACTTTATTGTTTTTACAGTCGATAATTTTGCAAGAGGAAAGCTCTTATCTCTTTCTAGATAATGATTTCTTTGGCAAGCATGATAGTTTTTCCCATTACGAGCAAAGGATCTAGCTCGAATATAGACAGAGGCCTGCCGTTGATTCTCATCAATTTTATTAATATCTGGGTAGTGGGTACCTTCATAAAGAGACTTTATGAACTCACTCTCAGGTGGAGATGTATATTTAGATGAGCATGAAACCAAAAAGAATAGAATTAAAATCCATCGCACTAAAACGTCCTTGTCTTACTTAATATTAACTAAAAAGCAGTGGCTATAGTGTATAACTACTTAAAAAAAGGTTCAACCACGGGGAAAATCCCTCTTTTTCAGTCATGTAAAAAGTACTTAAAGCTTTGAATTTTGGGGACTAAGGTCGTATAAGCCAAAGATTGAAATTTAAAGGAATTATTATGATGGAAACAACGAGTACTTCTAGCACTCAATTTAATGAAAAATCAGTGTATTTTACTAGCTTAGGTTGCTCTAAAAACCTTGTGGATTCACAAGTCATGTTAGGTTACATGGGTCTTGATGGATTTACCATATCCACTGAGCCAGCAGATGCTGAAGTCATTATTGTAAATACATGTTCATTTATTGAAGCTTCTAAAAAAGAATCGATTGAAACGATTTTAGAACTTGCAGACTTTAAAAATGAAGATGTTGGAAAGTGTAAGGCCCTTGTTGTTTCGGGATGTATGGCCCAAAGATATAGCGATGCTCTTGTTAATGATCTTCCAGAAGTAGACCTTATTATTGGAACAGGTGAGTACAATAAAATAGTAAAACTTTTGAAAGCATTCGAAGATGGTAAATTAGAAGTTAAAAGTCATGTTGAAATTCCAAAATTCATTCATACTGAATTTGATCCAAGACTTAACACTTCTCCGTTTTATACAGCATGGTTGAAAATATCCGAAGGTTGTAACCGTAATTGTACTTTTTGTATTATACCAACGCTGAGAGGAAGGCTTCGTAGTCGAACAGTTGATTCTCTTATTACCGAAGCTACTAGGTTAGCAGAAGGTGGCGTGCGAGAGTTAAATTTAATTTCACAAGATCTTTCTGATTATGGTGTTGATCTTGATGATAAGAATAATCTCTATGATCTACTGACTGGACTTGAGAAAATTGAAGCTGTGGATTGGATCAGATTATTTTACTTTTACCCAGACGAGTTAACTGATGAAGTGATTGATCTAATGGCCAAGTCAGAAAAAATTTGTTCTTACCTTGATATGCCAGTTCAGCATTTTAGCGACAACGTTCTAAAGCGAATGAATCGTAAAATTACTGGTGAGAAAATTTTAGAAAGAACAACAAGGCTTAGAGAGAAGAATCCTGATATTGTTTTGAGAACAAGTATTATTGTAGGCTTCCCTGGTGAAAGCGAAGAAGATTTTAATACTCTTCTAGAAGGAGTTAAGACCTCCCGATTCAATCATCTTGGTATTTTCAGATACTCTGACGAAGAAGGCACTCCGGCTTATCGCTTAAAAGATAAGGTTCCTCAAGAGGTTATCGAAGAGAGATTTGATATTCTTCATGAAACTCAAAGAGAAATTTCAAGAGAGCTCAATCAAAAGTTTATTGGTAAATCAGTTATGGCCCTTGTTGAAGGGGAGCATCCTGAAACCGAGCTTTTAATTCAGGCCCGTCACGAAGGTCAAGCTCCGGATATTGATGGAAATGTGTTAATTAATGACTTTAATGGATTTGATTTGAAAATCGGAGACCTAGTTGAAATCCAGGTCTCTGAAGTTCTTGATTATGATTTAATTGGAAAAGTTATTAAAATCCACTAGCTGGGAAGCCAAAGCCTCTCGCTGCTGTGACAGCTAAGCCAGCACCAGTAGCAACTGCTTTTTGTAGAATTCTTAAACTCGTGTTACTTGCAATAGAAGCAACAGTATAACTTGTTCCACTAATGGTTATGGTTGCACCTACTTCTAGTTCTGTTGTAAAAAGTGTTCCTGCACCGACAACTATTTGCGATCCTTCATCAATGGTCACAGTACCAGTAAGGGCAAGATCCGCATTCGGCACACCACATGAAGCAAAACTCCTAGGAGAGGCCGCTGTTGCCACGTCCAAGTCGTAGCGACTATCATACTCAATTCCAAAAGCATCTAGCCCAGAGAGATCCATGGCCACTGCGGCAGGATCTGATCGGTCGATATTACTTCCAGCTGAGAAGCCACTATTCCAATCTCTAATATGGAATCTAACTCTGGCTTTTGTATTAAATGAACCATCCACACATCTTATTTCATAGAATGGTTGACCACCTCTTAGTGGGTCGTTATAGGTTGTTGAGTTTGCATATGTATCAAGGTTTGCAAAATCATAAGCATATGTTGCAGCTGAAGCACACTGAGAAGTATTGGAATAGCTGGCAAGATACTTATTTGTATCGGCTGCAAATCCTAAATAACTTGTTACACTTGAAGGTGCCACATAAGTAATATCTTGGTCTGTTCCATTATCTTTTAGGGTAATTTCTTGTGCTCTTCCTTGTATACCAATATCAAAACGATCATCTTGAGGACCTCTCACACAAGATCCACTATTTCCACCACACTCTTCAAGAGAAGTATTCGCGGCTAAAGTTCTTGTACAATACGGTCCAAAGATTCCAGAGTTAGCGGTCCATGTTCCATTATCACCTTCACAGGCAGCACGAGTTGTAAGGGCTCCACAGCCACCGCCATCACATGTGGCACATGTTCCGAAATTGTTTTCACAATTAGTTTGATCAAAGGTAGCACCTTCTGGGTTCCATACCCCCGCTGCACCAATACAGTCTGTGTATGTTAGGTTTGCTCCAGCACCAACGCTACAAGCTTGAGCCAGACATGCGGAACCACTTGTATCGTACTCATTTTGAGATATTGTAAGGGAGCCTTCATCACAAGTCATACCTGCTGCTGGATTGATTCCCGTAGCAGTTCTAATTTTAGCCGTCGTGTAATTACCAAGACACATGTCTGATGGAGCTGTAATTTGCTCTGATAATGCTAAACTGTCATTGATTGGAAATCTATTTATTGTTGCACTCGCATTGTATCTTTCAGAACATAGAGTATCACCAAAGCTTCCAGTATTTTCAGTAACTGTATAAGAAGAAGATGTCTGCAGAGGTGGAAGTTCGTGGAAACCATATGGCTTTTCTACAATGTACTGACAAAGATCATCACCAGTACTAACTTTTAGATTTACACCCTGTTGCCATAGATCTAATTGACCAGCTTCAAGGTAACAAGTTAAATCAACCACATTTCCATTTTCAATTTGATCTCTTCTTACTCGACATGGAGCTCTACCCATACCTTGGGCACCTCTATGAAAAATATAAGAGAAAGGCTTATTTGTTTCAGATACTCTTATTTCAAAGCTATCATAAACTTGGATATAGAAGTTCGTAGTCACTGAACCACTTGATGTTCTTGCGGTCAGAGTATAGAGAGTTCTTGGAAAGGCTTCCGTTGGGGTACCATTAATTAAACCCGTTAAAGGATTTAGAGAAAGTCCATCAGGTAGAGGCACTTTACTCACGCCTGCACCCTCAATACTGTAAGTAACATTTTGTCCGCCACTTGCTACATCCCAACCTTCATTGAGGCTTGTAACAATAGCAACTTCTTCGTTTTGATGAAGGTAGTAAGTATTATCATATTGAACAGATGTCGTTGTAAAAGTTGCACCACCAGTAAGAGGGCTAACATATTCAACTTCATTTCCTGCACCATCGGCAAAAGTTTGAGGAGCAGAAAGATGACTAACATAGAGGTTTGATCCATCTACCGAGTTGATCGTCCCCACAGCTCCATTATTTGATCCAATATCTTTACCGGCCTCTGCCGCTGCTACGTTTGATACGCCATTTAAGATGACATTATTGGCCTCAAGATTTGTAATTGTAGCTGAACCGCCAGCGTCTGATTGAGCCGTCTGTGCTCCAGAGTCAAGGAAGCTTCCTTGTTCAACTAAAGTGTAAACATTTAATCCATTGATGAACTTAATAACACCTCTGGTAGTTGAAGCATCATATGAGCCACCACCGACCCAGATGTCATTAACACCAACAGTTGCTGAGAAATTTGTTGTATTACTTAAGGCCAATTCGGCATTAAAGGGAATAACTCCAGAGTCATAGATATAAGTTCTTTGCGCTTGGAAAGTTTCTTTATTATCAAGATCATCAAACTCAGGGAAGTCGCCTTTAAAAACTTTTATTTTAATATAATCATTCATTGAACTAACAGTGAACTTATCAAGAACAATACCAGATCCACCACTTGAAGATGAGATAAAGTCACCGGCAGAAAAATAGCTTGCACTTGGTACATTTAACAGAAAACTATTTGTTGTTGCTAAACCTTTTGGAGGAGTAAAAGAACCAAAGCGTAAGTTTTTCGATACAGTTCTTCCAAGAAGATCTGTTGCTTGGACAGTAAATGTTATCTGTGGAAATGTTCCTGACACTGGAGAAACAGTCATTTGACCAGGGTTAGTTGCATCTGAATTTAAAAATGTGAAACCACTTCCAAGAATTGTTCCTGGGTTTGGTGAAATTTGATAAGTGTGAGTTCCTCTTTCAGAAGTTTGATCAATAAGAGAAGCTTTGTATGGTTGCGCAGATGCTGTCGCTGTTGTTACGACAGAAGCTAAAGTAAGAGATGTAGCGCTTGTTATTGATGAAATCGTATAAGGATTACCAGCAATAATTATTATGGCATTGGCTCCAGCAATAAGCTCTTTGTTAAACTGTGTTTGAAATCCTGTGACAACGGCAGAACCATTCGTATAAGAAATCGTTCCTGATAATTCTCCTTCCACACTACTGAGAACATTTGAATCAGGTGTAAGACTTAAAGAAGTAGCTGTCGATGCTGGGTAAACATAGTAAACATCTGTAACAGTGGCTTCATCAGAAAAGTATGTAGCAGCATTATCAAGCATTCTTCTAGCATCAGTTTCAGTTCCAATATAACCATATGGATTTACCGAAGCATCAGTTGTCACATATAAAAGATTTGATGTGGCATCAACGGCATCGACATTGGCCAAAAAACCATGAGCATTTGAGACTTTACCATTTTGGGTAAAGGGATCAGTTGTTGAAACTGCAATAACCATCTTCGTGCTGGCCGGAACTCTATAATCAATAGAGGAAAGTCTTTTTGGAAGTGCATAATCTAGAATACTAATACCAACAGTTTTTACTGTTGTTAGTTTACCTTCCTCTCCTATAGGTACATTTCTAAGAGCATTTGTATCTGCCGGTCCACTTTGTACTGAAATAGAATAATCTGTTGGAAGTAAACTTTCTCCAGTATTACTTAAGTAACCAGAGATTGTTCCGTTACCACCAAAACCACCTGCTGCCACAAGGGAGCCAATCGTTCCAGTGTCCATAGTTAGGGCACCGATACCAGGTGAAGGAAGTGTTGGTGAAATAGACCATGTTATCCAGTCCGCTAGTTCAGTTGAAGCATTAAGTGTTGTTGGATAGAGAGTTGGTGTAAAAGCCGCAGGTACAGAAGGAAGAACCCCTGTATTCGCCGCAGCTGTTTCAAAAGCATAGGTTACCTTTTCAACATAAGCTCTTGATGTAGCAAATGTCGCAGAGTTATCAATTGAGCCTTTTACTTCGCCATTTGTTTCAAAAATATCGAAGGCTACACCTGATGGGTTTGCCGTTACTTCTACATAAAGAGCAGAAGTATTAAGGTCATACCAACGAACAACGGCCGTTGTTCCGTCTTTATTTGAAATGATAGTACCTAGTGGGAAATCCTCTAAAATAGCGTCCCCATAAGGATCGTAAATAGCTTCAGTTTCTACTACACCAGTTATTGGATCAATATCCGCTGGAGTTGTTTCTCTTACAATTTCAATAATGAGACTCTGACCAACCCCTTGTGGGAAGGCAAAGTTTTTAACAATTGAAAAAGAACCAAGTTGAATTGAAAGCGGTGTTGCTGCAACCGAACTATAAATAGTTGTTCCCGTTGGCGTGTGAGTCGCTGTTATCTGATAAGTGGTTAAAGGAAAGAACTGAGTTGTATTACCTGAAATCTCTCCAGTTGAAGTATTAAAAGAGAGTCCGTTTGGAAGTGTTGTCGGTGTAATCGCATAAGTGATTTCACCTTCAACGGCAGTTCCACCAATAGTTTCTAAAGCAATTGGATCAGGAACGATATCGTCACCATTATCATCAAAACCAAGGTCAAAATCTGGATAATAAATGAATGTTGATTTACCACCGTTTACTTGAATGTAGCTTGGAGGTGTTGTTGGAGTTGGAGTAGCCGTTGCCCCACTTCCAGATCCACTTCCAGATCCACTTGATCCACCTGAGCCAGTACTTCCACCATTAGCACTTGTTCTTTGTGCAGGCGGATCTTCTTTAAATTTTGTAAAGGAGTCCGGCATACAAGAAGTAAGCAGTAGAAGTAATGTAGTCAATGTAATCAATGGTCTCATATTTTTCATACGTCTACTTTATCGTCCATTTAAAATAAACATTTAGGTTTTGTATAATTCGCTTTAATTACGGACCTTTAGGGCAATAGTTGCCGGTCATTTTAGTCAATTTTTATGCTGAAAACGCCACCCAAATAGGGCATAATGCTAAAGATAAGGAACTAAATACGGGAAATTACTTGGAAAAAAAGAGGTTTAGAAAAGGCCTAAAATAGCCGAGTAGAACCCACGGAAATGTTTGAAATCCTTCACATTTCGAAGAAAATGTGAAGATTTTGTGAAGAAGGGGTTGAATGTGAGTATCAGTAAATTAAAAAAGTCTATTTTGGCCGCGATTATTCTCTTTTCAGTGAGCTCAAAGGCAGGTTGGAAAGAAGATTTAGAGGTTAAATTAAGGCCATTAATTGAGAAATATATAGGTTCTGATGTTGCCTCTAAGTTATTTGGAGTGAAGAAAACCTTAGAAATGCCAGTCATTCCAAAAGTAGAAAGTAACGCTAAACAAGTTGTCGTTGAAAGTGCTGCTGAATCAAAGAATAAAATTAATATTAGTAATACTGAACTAGAAAAGTATCACGCTTCATATATTAATGAATTATATGAAGTGGTCTTACGTTCAAAGGCCAGTCGAGATGATATTGCCAAATGGTTAAATGTTTTGGTCCAGGGGGGAAGTCGTGAAGGGATTTATCGTGGACTCGTTTTAGGGCGAGTCTATCAATCTTTTGAAAATGAACCACCAGAGATTTCAAATAGCACAGTGGACTTTGCTCAGCTTGTTCTCAAGGATTTTGTAAATTATGAAACAACTAAAGAAAAACTTTTAAAGATTAATATTTATTCGATCAAACGAATTACTACCGAAAAGGCACTTAATGTTTTTGATACCCTGATTAGAACGAATGAAGATGATGCCTATAAATGGTACGCCATTTTAAGTGCTAAGATGGCCGAAAGGTTTGGTGCAGGCTTAGGAAGTAATGAATTAAGAGTGAATAGCGATAGTATGGTTCATTATAATTGGGCCAAAAACGTAAATGTGCAAATGATTAAAAGTGAGATGATTCTAAAGATACATAAAATCTTTAATGCCACTAAGCCATAAATTCCTTAATCAAAAAAAGCATCCTTAGAGTGGGTTAGAGACATAAGTAAGCGCTCAACCCCAAGAGCTATTCCACATGACTCAGGATAACCATTCTTTAAAGTCTTTAAAAATCTCTGAGGAGTTGGAAGTTCATATCCATATAAGGCCTTCTTTTTTAAGCTCTCTTCTTGAAAGCGACTTTGCTGAGTTTCATATTCTGTTAATTCGTTAAAACAATTAGCAACCTCCACACCTTCTATATAGACTTCAAAACGGTCACAGACTCGTGGGTCTTCCTTATTAAGGGTTGAAAGTGCGGCTAAGGGAGCAGGGTAATTATAGACAAGGTGAATAGGGTGTTCTTGTAATTGAGGCTCAATTTTATTTAAAAAAAGTAAAAAGAAGTAATCTTCCCAAGGCCATAACTCTTTATCGTCCGCTTTTAAGAGTTCTGGAAAAGTTTCCTGTATATATTGCTTTAGCTTTTGAGCATTTAAATATTCTAAAATCGAAAATCCCAAATGTGATCGGAAGAGTTCATCTACAGTAGACTTTTTTAGCTTAGACGACTGTAGGTTTTTCTTAACATCAATTCCTCTTTGTTCAAGATAAGAAGAACAATAGGAAATAAGACTTTCACAATCATCCATAATTTGAGTGTAGAACTTATTTCTTCGATACCACTCAAGCATAATAAATTGGGGTCGATGTGTTTCACTTTTAGGCTCGTCACGAAAACAATAAGAAATGGTAAAAATATTTTCATGACCTTTACTCAACAACTCTTTCATAAAAAACTCTGGAGAAGTATGGAGATAAAGTTCATCTGAATTAAAATTCTTCTTTTGATAAGTGCTTTTAACTTGGAAGGGGTGAATATGAGCTTCCATCCCAGGATTTTCAACCATGGGTGGAGTCAAGACATCAAGAAAATCTTTTTCATTAAAGAAATCCCTAATTGCTTGAATTAGAAGAAATAAGTCATATTGTTTAGCGTTATTCATAGCTGTTCCTGATTGATTTTTAGTATGAGAGGTGTAATATGGCCAACATCAAAAATACTTAAATGAGGAAAAAGATATGACTGGAGATATGATTGGATATATAGCGGCAGGCTGTATTGTCTTAGCGGGAATTCTAAACTTCTTTGTTTTTGCCGAAAAGCCAGCCCCTAGAAAAGAACTCCCAAAAAAACCTGAAGCTAGCGAAACCACAGATACCAGCGAAACTGTAAGCTGGTCACAAAGATTAACAAAAGGACTTTCTCGCTCAAGAGAACAAGTATGGGGAAAACTAGGAAGTATTCTTAGCGGGAACTCACTTAGTGATGAGCAAATCGATGAAATAGAAGAGCTTCTTTATGGAGCGGATATGGGGCCAACAACTGTGATGGAAATTATGGATGAGCTTCAATCACAAATGAAGAAGGAAGGGTTCACAGAATCTGCCTTCAAAGAATACCTTTATTCTTTTCTAAGTAAAAAAATGTCTGGAGTCCAAGAGGCAATAGATAACGATCTTTTTAAATTTGATTCTGCGGGTGAAAAGAAGACAAAGGTCATCATGATTGTTGGAGTGAACGGTGCTGGGAAAACAACAACTATCGGAAAGCTGGCCACCAAGTTAACGAATCAAGGGGCCAATGTTGTTGTTGGGGCCTGTGATACTTTTAGAGCGGCAGCTGTAGATCAACTTCAAGTTTGGTGTGACAGAGCTGGAGCTACTATGGTCAGGGCAAAAGAAGGCTCTAACCCGAGTGGAGTTGGTTACGAAGCTCTTCAAAAAGCAATTGGAATGAAGGCCGACTATTGTTTATTGGATACGGCAGGTCGACTCCATACAAAAGATAATCTGATGGACGAATTGGCCAAAAGTAAAAATGTCTTAAAGAAATTAGATGAATCTGCACCTGATCATGTTCTATTGGTTTTAGATGCGATTACTGGGCAGAATGCTTTAAGACAAGCTGAGGAATTTCATAAAACCCTTGGGCTAACAGGATTAATCTTCACAAAATGCGATGGGTCATCAAAAGCTGGAAGTGCAGTAGGAATTGTAGAAAAATTACAGGTCCCGATCACTTATATCGGAGTTGGAGAGTCTGTTGAAGATCTAAATGAATTTAGATTAGAAGATTATCTTGGTGCACTGCTAGATTATAAGGTTCCTGCGCATAGTTAACTTTGACTGAAAATAGAATTAGAGATAATCTACCTATATATGGATATAAAACAAGAAATCTTAGAATTTGAAGTATTGGGTCTAAAATTAAAGCTACGCAGAGATGACGCGAGCAAAGTAGACCCGCAATCAGTTGTTGAACTTGTTAGAGAAAGATCTAACGAGATTATTGATAAGATGCCATCTCTAAAAAGAGAGGAAATCGCGATTCTTTTGTGTTTAGAACTAGCCAAAGAAAAACTAGAACTAGAAGAAGAGTACCGAGATAACGTCAATCATCTACACACTGTTGCTGGTGATGCTCTTCAGTTTATTGAAGAAGTTTCACCTACTACACTCTAAGTTATAAAGTATAGGTGTAAAGGTGATAAATCCCAAAAGGGATATTCGCAGAGATTTAAAAAGTAAAATTTTAAGTCTTTCGAGTAATGATAAAGAAGCGAAACAACAAAAGATCTTTTCTTTATTATCACCACTAATACACTCACTTACTTTTCAAGGTTTATTATCCAATGAATTTTCAGTCGGTTTATTTGCTCCGTTATCGGATGAAGTAAATTGTATTGATTTCAAAGAGTGGAAAGTCATTTCTTTTCCATCATTTGAAAAAGAGGAAATGACATTTAAAAGATGTTCATTTCAAGAGCTAAAAGAGTCGACAGAGTTTGGGGTTAACCTGCTTTGTCCATCAAATGATGCTCTAGATATTAGTCCTGACTTATTAATTGTCCCTGGTTTAGGGTTTACAAAAAATGGTGAGAGGCTGGGAAGAGGGAAAGGTTTCTACGATCGCTACTTGGCGAATTATAAAGGAATCACTATCTCACTAGTGTTTGAAGAACAATTACTTGAAGCGCTCCCTGTAGAAGAACACGATATAGCTGTTGATTATGTTGTAAGTGAAAAAAGTGTTTGGAAGCAAGGTAATGCGATTGAGTTATAAATATTTAAGGAGTTTAAAATGGATATGACAGCGATTTTAGCCTCTGTTTTATTTCTGATAGTTGGAGTTATTGCAGGTTATTTTGTAAGAAATATGGCCGCAGTAAAAGAATTAAAAGAAAGAGAAGCAAAGGGAGATGAGATCATTAACAAGGCCAAAGAGTCTGCTAATGATATTAAGTACAAAGCAAGAAAGGAAGCTAAGGAATTAGCAAAAGAAGAAAAAGAGCAGCATGAAAATGAAATGCGTAAGCGTGAAAAAGAAGTAAAAGATCAAGAAAAAGAAATGAGTTCACGTGAATCAAAACTTGAAACAATGAAAGAAGAGAATAAGCGTGAAAACGATCGTCTTAGAAGTAAAGAAGATGAAGTAAAGCGTGGACTTGAAAGAGTTGAAACAGAAGTTACAAAATACAAAGAAAGACAAAATGAACTAAGCTCAAAACTTAGTGAAGTCGCTAACATGACTCAAGATCAAGCGAAGCAAGAGCTGATCAAAAATATGGAAGAAGCAGCTAGAGTTGATTTTGCTAAAGTTGCAAGACGTATTGAAGAAGAAGCAAAAGAAGATGCTGAAGCGAAAGCAAAACGTATTGTTGGTATCTCAATCCAAAGATTTGCTGGAGAGTATGTTGCAGAAAAAACAATTAGTACTGTGGATCTACCTTCTGATGATGTTAAAGGTCGACTGATTGGACGTGAAGGTCGTAACATTCGTGCCTTTGAACAAATCTGTGGTGTTGATTTAATTATTGATGATACTCCAGAAGTTGTTGTTGTTTCTTCTTTCAATGTTATTAGAAGAGAAGTTGCAAGAAGAACAATTGAAAAACTTATTGCTGATGGAAGAATTCACCCAGCAAAAATTGAAGAATTTCATGACAAAGCTAGAAGCGAAATGGATAAGCAGCTTCTTGATCTAGGGCAGAAAGCTCAAATGGAAATTGGAGTTCACGGAATTCACCCTGAGATTTTAAAACTTGTGGGTGCTCTTAACTGGAGAACTTCTTATACTCAAAACCAATACCAACATGCTCTTGAAGCAGCCTTTATTTGTGGGGCCATGGCTTCAGAGATGGGCCTTAATGTGAAGCAAGCACGTCGTGCAGGTCTTCTTCATGATATCGGAAAAGTTCTTGATGCTTCTGCTG
>TARA_R110002072_G_scaffold59158_5_pt1 | contig 92376 bp, 80 predicted proteins | sample TARA_R110002072 | Tara Oceans TARA_R110002072 (sample SAMEA4397118) | marine metagenome | biome: Polar Biome; feature: [SRF] surface water layer (ENVO:00010504); material: water (ENVO:00002006), including particulate matter (ENVO:01000060) such as... | depth 5 m
ATGATCTTCCCTATTCAAAGCGAGACATGACTTATAACAGCCGGTTAGCTCAGGAACTTGGTGCCTGGGCAGACACCCAGGAAAATGGCGAGCAGCTCCATGACGCACTTTATCGGGCTTACTTTGTCGATAATCAGAATATTGCAGAAGTAGACGTGTTGCTAAATCTGGTCCGTCAGGCTGGTCTTGATGATGTAAAGGCCCAGGAGGTGCTTACCAATCGATTGATGAGTCCTACAATTGATCAGCACTGGCAGCGTGCCCAGTCGATGGGACTTAGTGGTGTGCCCACATTTGTCTGTGATGAACTTTTTGTTGTTGGCCATCAGCAGTTTGAGGTCCTGATGCGGTTTGTCAATCATATGCGAAAGCTGAAATCTGAAGCACAAAAAGACTTTAGTTAATCGCCTGCACGGGGATCGGTTGTTAACAGCCCGGCCCAGGGGCTAGTTGCACGGAGCTGATCGCAGCAGAGTAGCCGTGATCAGCAGAGCTAGTATCGGTGGTTGTGGGTAGATAGTCAGCCGGGTCTCTTCGAACTGGATTCATGTTTTCAACAATCAAATAGCTGCGGTCCTGCAGTCCAGGGGACGCGCAGTTGTTAGATATAAACTCAGGCAGGTCCTGAAAGCCTGTGTTGAGCTCAACGCTAATGGGATTAACCGCCTGGTTGGGTGATTCGATTTCGACTGTGCCATCGATACCTCTTTGAGATGAAGCGGAAATCAAGGTTTCTGAATCTGCGACAAAATTGGTTGCGACAAGATTGATGTTACCGCCCGTACCCGCATTAGCCTGGGCAACAATCTGGCTCTGTCGTAGGGTGAATAGTTCCGGGTCGATGTCGATATTTCCACCCCCACTATCATCCGTGACTCCGTTGGCCGAGGCGGACACCACGCCGTTGTCAATTCGTATCCGGTTTTGAGTTTGGATGTTGATGCTGCCGCCGCCACTCTGTGCGGAGGTGGTTTGAATTTGGGCACCGACAATTTGTAATACGTCGGGAACAATTAGCGTGACATCGCCGGCATCACTTGGACCCGTTGCAGAAGACGAGATAACACTGTCGGATAAGATATCGAGTGTATTGGCAGAAACGACAATATCACCGCCGACGCCGTTGCCCGTTGTATCAGAGGTGATCTTCGTGCCGTTTTGAATAGCGCCAGACAATGTCGCTACTGAAATGCTTCCGGCATCACCCTGACCCCGTGCAGATGCGCTTAGGTTCGCCTGGCTCAAATTAAGTGTATCCGTATTCACATTTAGATTACCACCGGAGCCCGAGGTGCTGGTAACGAGTGTGATAAGTCCCTGTGTAATATCGAATGACTTAGCGGTGATCGTGATATCTCCAGCATTACCGCTGCCGTCACTGGCGCGTCCATTTAGGTTGCCCCGATTAACAATATTGAGTTGGTCCGCGTTAATGACAATGCTACCGCCCGCACCATCACCGGTGGTTTCAGTAATAATACTTGAACCGTCAATTAGCACGTCAGTAGCGGCTAGTGTGATGACGCCGCCTTCACCGGCGCCAGAAGTTGAGCTGTTAATGGGGGTATTGGTTAAGGAGATCGTATTTGCTGTGAGTTGGATATCAGCGCCTTCACCGGCGCCCCTCGTTTCACCTAGAATACTGGCGTTGCTCGCCGTGATGGTATCTGCGCTCAAGAGGGCAGTGCCGGCATTTCCCTGGGTGAAAGTTGCCGTTGCTAAGGTGCTGTTGTCCAGCGTGATTGTTGTACCGGCGATGGTCATTTCGCCCGCATCTCCAGTACCGCTGAGTGCTGAGATGTTCACTACGGCCTGCTCGCCGATAGTGATTTCCGGGGCGCGGATTGTGATTGTGCCGCCATTGCCGCGATCTCTTGTGACGGCATCAACCCCGGCATCAACCTGGCTGTAGGATTCAGTGGCAGTCAGATTAATATCGCCACCATTACCGGCGCCTAAAGAATCACTCTTGATACTGCCGCCGTTGCTAATATCGATCATCGTAGCCTGAACATTTACAGTGCCACCGGCACCGGCGCTAAGGGAATTTGTGATGAGATTCCCTCCGTTCATCGTAAAACTGTCAGCGTCAATTTGTATGAGTCCAGCATCTCCATTGCCCGGTGACAAGGTTTCTGCGGTGATGGCCGCGTCACCCTGGATCGCAAAACTAGTGGTATTGATATCAATCGTGCCACCGGCGCCTGAACCGGTCGTATTCGAAGTGATTTTGGCTTTGTCAGTCAGAGACACAGTATTTGCATTAACAAGCAAAGTTGATCCGCTACTGTCTCTGGAAACGCTGCCGGTTATCGTGGCGTTCTCGCTGAGTGTCAGGCTCTCTGCATTGAGAGAGAGCGCACCACCGCGCCCGGATCCTTCGGCTGTTAACACCAAAGAAGCCCCGCCACCCATGGTGACGGTACCCGCCGCAATATCCACGGTACCCGCGTTGCCACTGCCAAAAGCCGAAACATTTAGAGAGCCTGTTCCGGCTACCAAGAGTGATGTGGTCTGTATATTAATATCACCACCAATGCCGTCCCCCTGGGTCTGGGAATCCAATCTGGCATTATTGATCGTGACACCACCGGGTGAATTTATATTGATGATGCCTGCTTGTCCGTTGCCGCGACTGCTTGAGGTCAAGGTTATGTCATTGATGTTGGTCACATTGGTCCGTAGCAATATGTCAGCGCCGACTCCACTTCCCTGTGTGTCGCCGAAAATTCCGCCGGTACCACTTGCGAAGAATGTATCGCCTTCCGCCGTTAGATCTCCAGCAGCACCCGGACCACTAGCAGTGATGTTGATGTCCGGATTTACCAAAGTGATCGTACCGCCTTCTAATTTGATATCGCCACCCTGACCCTCGCCCTTGATACTGGCATTGATCTGAATATTAGTGAGGTCGATAGTATCTCCTCGAAGTGTTGTGTCACCCCCTGAACCGAGCCCCTCAGCTTCTGCGGCAATGACCGTGTCATCAATGTTGATATCGGTCGCAAACACTTCCAAAGTGCCGCCGACGCCCCCGCCCCGGGTTGCAAGTAATAGCTTTGTATCGGAAATATTTACGGCATCCGCTTTGATATTTACCAGGCCTGCGTCTCCCCCATCCACGGCAGTCGAAACTGAAGAAACACTAATTGTTGAGCCATTTATAATGGAGACAACGGATCCATCAATCAGAATGTCACCGCCATCCCCCAGACCATTGGCTTCGCCGATAATATCTACATCATCGAGTGTCACGGTGGGCGCACGAAGTAGAACGGTGCCGCCGTTTCCGCCGGCACCGCTAGAGGCGTTAATGTTTGCGCCGTTACGCATGGTTAAACTGGTAAGAGCTTTTAGGTCAACGGTGTCAGCACTTCCTGCCCCTCGAGCCTGAACGTCGATGGTTGCGCCGTCCTGTATAAGAATGTTGCCAGCGGTGACACTAACACTACCGCCAATTCCGGCGTTATCCGATTCAGCTAGTAGCGTGCTGCCGGACTCAATGCCGAAGCGTCCCGTCGCGTTAATTGCAATAGAGCCTGCGGTCGCGCCCTGAAACTTACTGGAGGAATTTAGGCTACTACTGTTCTGAATCAAGATGTCCGTGGTATTGATGTTAATATCTCCAGCGCGACTACCGGTGCCGGCAAACAATGCAATCTGGCTGTTACCCGTCACCTGAATGGTCTCAGCGCCAAGCAGAATGTCGCCACCTTCTCGACCTCCTCCTGATGATGTAGTAAGAACGGCATTGTTTTTCAAGACGATATCTTTAGCGACGATATCCAGGTCACCACCGCTTGCGCCAAGTTCGCCGGAACGAATTGCGCTTGCGCTATTGAGCCCTTCCAGAGTCAGTGAGTTCGCCCGAACTTGTACGGTGCTGCTGAGTCCGGAGGCGGTGATAAGCGAGTCAACCGCGTATATATTTCCGCCTTGGAAAAAGATCCCACCTTCTACTGATTCAAGTAGGCTTGTGCCAATATCAATGTTGCCAAAGGTTGCATCGCCCATGCGGATGCCGATCTCTTTTGCCTGTAGGTCAGAATTCTGAATTGAAATAAAATCGGAGTTGACGTTCAAATTATGGCTGGAGGATTTGTCCTCACCAGGGGTTGCTCGGCTACTGTCGATGGCAATAATCCCCTTGCCACCATCAATAAAACCAAAAGAAGAAATGCGACTCGTGCTTAATGTCGACGTTGCAGAAAGGTTGCTAAAAAATTTAGCGCCATCACTAAACTCAAGAAAATCCGCGGTAGATAAATGGAATGTACCGTCGACATCAACAACTGCACCATTAGTCAAAATAAACCCTGCGGGGTTAACCAACCAGAGTGAGGCGCCACTAATGTTAGAGGTGACCTTGCCAGCGATTGAAGATTCTCCGCCGGTAATTCGACTCACAATATTGTTGATGCCTGAGGGGCCAGAAAAATTTGCCTGCTGTCCGAGATCAATGTTGAATTTTGCAAAACTGTGAAATAGATTTTGTCCAGACCGTTGGCCTAGGTCCGCTGTGATGTCGTAGGTGAAACCGCTGCCCGGTTGAACCGGGTCACCAGCCTGCACAAAAAAATTATCACTTAGGGACCCATCCAGTGTGACCTCAGAGTGTCCGATGGCGGGCCAGAGTAGGAGCGCTGAACCAAAAAACGCTGAAACAAAAAATGCTGGTTTAGAATTCATGTTGATAACCCAATCTAAAATGGACGCCGTCATCTTGCAGGTTGTATTCCGTTGCGGCGAAGTCATCAAAGCCGTGAGCTAAGTAGAGCTCCAGACTGAAACCCTGCCAGGCTTGAACGGCCACTCCGAGTCCGATACTAGCAAGGTTACTTTTGCCACCCGTGGCCGCATTATCATGGTTTTCACCACTCCCCCAGTCCAAAAAGCCAATTAGGTCGATCCAGATTGGGAGATCCAGACGGTAGTGAGCTTCGATTGAAGCCAGATAGGCGTTGTCTCTAACCACTTGATTTTGTCGATAACCGCGGACGGTATTGATGCCACCCAAGGCGTACTTTTCTACGGAAAGAAGCGGGTCCGAGGCATGCTGCGCTAACACCCTTGCTGTTATATGAAATCGTTCAGCAAGGAGTTTTGAGTACTGGAGTTGGGCTAGATAACTTGTGAAATAGCCATTGGCTTCACTGCCGCTGTTGGTCGCATCAAATTTGGATGTACCCCGAGAAATAGACAAGCGTGCGGCAAGGGAGTCATTTGTATTTTGGGCGGTATAGGCGATAGCTAATCGAACCGGCGCAACCCGGCTTTCGCCGTTTACGGCACCTTCTGAAAATGAAAATGGTTGGCCCAACAGGCTCGTCTGGTTGCGCCGGGCCTCGATTGTGAGTTGCAGTGACAAATCTCTAGCAAGGGTTTTGTAGACCGGAATATTTAGCGTTAAGCCCAGGGACTCGGTCTCACTTTCGACGTCAATATCATCAAAAGGCTCTTCAATGACGGATGAATCACTGAGTGCGTATTGAAGTTGCAGGCTGGTGCCGCCGGAGGTGAGAGGTATACCGATGGTGGCATCAAAGGCGTCGAGTCCTTCGGTAACGGATGTGCCCACGCGATAGGTTTCTCCCCAGCCCGTTAGGTTAGTCGCGGCAAATGTAAGCTTGCCATTTTCGCTGCCAATCGATGGCGAGCGATCATTTGCGGCATATAGCTCAATCTGAAATTTTGGCGAGGTCTCGACCTCCAGTGCTAGTGTCGCCTCACCGGGGTTTACGCCGGGCGCTACCCTCGCATCTATGCGAGTAACCATCGGGTCTTGTTCTAATAGCTTGAGGGAGCTCTGTAAGCGAACCAGGTTGAAGGGTTCGCTAATGTCTAATCGGCTCTGAATGTATCGTCTGCGCAATTGGCTATTGATCTGTAGCTCTGAAATTTTCCCGCTAATGAATTGCAGTTCAAGCTCGCTATTGTGAATTTGTTGGTCTGGGATAATAACGCCGGTATTCACGTAGCCATTGGTTACGTAGAGTTGATTAATCCGGTCTTTAACACCCAGCAACTCTGATGTTTGAATCTGTCTGTTCGAGACCGTAGCCAGTAGTTCTGACACTCCAGATTCAAGCGCCGGCGCTGTGTAGATAAAACGACTAACCTCAATATGACTTTGACGACTGATTCTAGGGTCTGAAGCGGGAGATGGGCCTGAGGTGCTTGAATCGTTTGAAGGGTTTGAAAGAGCCACGGTATCAGGTTTTTTTACGCTTGAACTCGTTTGAGTCTTTGAGTTTTCTGCAAAGGTCCAGGCTTGGCTAAAGCCTCGATCAGCGGCCTTGATTCGGGTTTGCTCCGCTGTTGAGGGATCCGTGATCGGGCCAACCAAAACTCGAAACCGAGTTATCCCGCGGACCTTCGTTTCTGTGATGGTGGTGGGTGAAAACCATTGTCTGACTTTATTGACCTGATCTTCGGCGCTGGTTTTGGACTCAAAGCTTCCGGTGACGACGTAGTAGTTTTCCGCCTGGACCGGCAAGACAACAAGCAGACCGATGGTAAATAGTAGTATCGGTCTCATAGCCAGTTTCCAATCAATAAAAAGGGTGCCCAGTCACTTGGGTGATAAAAACGTTTCGAGGCTATCAGTTGAGTCTGTGCAAATTGGAGTGATTGGGCTTTACTCATCTTGCCCGTGGTGTTGCCTGCGTAGAAATCGGTAATCACCTCAACCGTGGCGGCATCACTAATCTGCCAAAGTGTGGCGATTGCGCTTCTCGCTCCGGCTTTGAGTGCCACACCCGCGAGACCCAGGGCCGCTCGATTGTCACCGACGGCAGTTTCACAGGCGCTGAGCACAAGCAGTTCAAGTGGGTTTCCCGTCTGACGTCGACTCCCAATACTCTGTTCAAGGGAGTCCATCGTGAATTTGTCATCATGGGTGAGAAGGTAGGAGGCCTGGGGATTGCTGTCAAAGTGACCGTGGGTGGCGATATGAACAACGGAGTAGTCGGCGGAACCCAGCTGTAATTGAACCGCGTTGAGGCTGAATTTTTCGTCCTGCAGGACATCCGCACCATAGTCGTTCTGTAATTTTAGGAGTTCAACCGGTACCCCCGGGAGGGCGCTGAAGCCCTGGACCGCATCGGAGATGCCGCCAGCAAACAAGCTAGCCTGAGCAACATCAAGGTGTTTTGGCAGGGTAAGGCTAATACCTGGCGTCGTCGCAAGGGCAAATTTTTGGATTAGAAATTCATTGCCATCATAGAACGCTGAAAAAGGAATAGTCCGTAGGATGCCGTCCGGGATGATCAGTAAGGTGGTGATACTGTGCGCTTTTAATAGAGCCTCAGCGTCAGCGAAGACCATATCGTAAAGCTCTTTACCCAGTTCTTTGTATTCATCATCACCTTGATCCCGTTGCAGGTTGTACCTGAAGTCGTTAGCAAGCATCCTGAGATCGCTGTCGGTGGTGGGAGCAACAAATTGATGGACCTGGTCACCAATGTTAACCAGGACTTCGAGTCGATCGGGCAAAATCACGGGATAGATAACAGCGGTTGCAACGCCAACATTGTTGAGATCCATACTCTCATCGGGAATGACACAATCGTTTTGAAAGTAATCCTGAAGCTCAGCAGATTTGGATTGTTCTAGGACATGCTGTACCTGTTTCAAATAGGTTTGTTGGTCGGAGTGGATAGCGGATGATCGTGCAGCGGTGAGTAGCAGATCAGATAACTCAGAAAATAGTGGTTGGATCTTCTGGGGGAAAGTGAACGGTGAGCCGTTGATGAGTTCTTTTCTTACCTGCTCGAGAGTCGAGATGGCGGTTTGATATTCTGCCACCGCCATTTTGGTTTTCCCCTGCAAGCGGTAAGCCCGGGCGGTTTGCCACTGCCACAGGTAAGCGCTCTCAAAGGAACGGCTACTGTTTGCAAGAAATGTCGCTGTGCTGAGGCGCTGTAAACCCTCGGCTAAATTGCCCTGGTCAATCAAGTTTCGACCTTGATGGCCAATAGCGTAACTTTGCAGCCTCGGGTCTGACAGCGCGTCTGCGTTTGCTGCGGCACGCTCGAGCAGAGTTTGCGCCTTTGATCTGCTGTTGGTTTCAGGAGCCAAAAGCGAAAGACGCATAAATAATTCAGCAGTAGAGATTTGAAGTTCGATTGACTCTTTTTGATTCCCCAATGCCATGACCAGAGGTGTGAGCCGTGTCGCTAGTTCAACGGCAGCGGTCTTTTTTCCATAATCCAATTCATGTCTTAAGTGGTTGGCGAGAATAATTTTGGTTAACCGTTTATCCACGGACAACTCGCTTGCTGTAACTGCGTCAGAGAAGGTATCACTCGCCACTTTCGGTTTATTGAGGGTGCTCTGCACAGTTGCCAGAATATTCAGTGCTTCAGCTCGACTGGCCTCGGGTGCTCCTTGAGCCAATATCCGACTGGTCATATTCAAGCTCAGCGGATACTCACCAAGCTCAAAATAGAGGCGAGCAAGTTGTAAGCCCGATTGGATTCGCTGGGTTTGATTTGCGTCCTTGAGGTTGTCGGCTTTTTGCAGGAGTGCAACCGCCTGATTGCGATAGCCCCGGCTCTGATAGATGGAGGCCTGTTGAATCAGTTGTTCAAATTGATCGGGCCCTGAGTTTGTGTTGTCAGTCGCGGCGAATAAAAAGTATGGACACAGGAAAACCAGTCCACAGCTAGCTAGAAGTGTTCCGCGGAGCCCGGATAACATACCCCATCCTTTTGGTATTTGTTCTAGCTAGAAATATAGCACAGAGTCCAAGATTCGCCTTTTAGGGGCGCGAAGAAATGGCTTGCCTTAGGGCTGTTCTAGTATCACTTTCGGGGCTCAGGGATATCTGCTTATCGGCAATCAAAACCCCCACTTTGGTCAGGGTACTGCGATAGTCGGGAAGTCCCATAGACTGTTGGTACTGGCGATATAGGGGCGTAAAGAGACGAGTTGTTCCGGTTGGATCAAGCGCCTTATCAAGGGCCTCGACGATTTTTGCCCCATCCCATTCCGCTGGGTGCTCTCGGCAACAGGTCATAAACTTGGATATCACCTCATCCAGGGAACTTGATTGTTGGCGTAGGGCAATATCAGCTTCGAGGAAATAGTGTGCGCCGGACCAATATACACGTTTAAAGGCACGTCTGGAGCGCATTTCCCGGCTGACCTGCTGGAGCGAAATGTCTTGATTGAGATCGGCTTGCCCTCTCGCAAATCCGTCTGCAATTTTCTGCCATCCCTGAACTTCGCTCAGTGTGCCTTTTCTCATCATAAAAATGTTCTGGTAGTAGCTTGCGAATCCCTCTGATATCCAGATATCCGACCGGCCAGGGTAGGGCAAATAGAGATGACTAAACTCGTGGGTTGCGGTCCAGTCGGCTTTTAGCGCCTCGAGCCCAGCTGTGGGGTTCACGTGGAAGGAAACGCCCTGGGGATCCGTATGTCGAATGGTGTTCGCCCAGGGCACGGGGCCAGTACCTCGGCTCGCCCGCTGGATAAGCACATGGGTCTGCTTGCGGGGGAAACTTCCATTAATCAAACTGGCGGAGGTAGCGGCGTGTTCGAGCCAACTGATGAGCGTTGCTTTTTCTTGCTGACTGAAGGGGGTTTTCCACTCAATATCAAACTCGCCGCCGGGAACCTTAAGTGGTTCAGCGATAAGTGGTTGAGAAATAACCAAAAATAAAAGGATAAGCCGATACATAAAGATCTAGACCGGTAGAACAGATTCAGTGTGACACGGATTCGGTGTAAAAAAGTTTAGCCGAGTAATAGCACCAACAAGACAGGGAACACCGGCCAGAAGTAGGTAATCCCTTTGCTTGCCCTGGCTTTTACATACCTTGGGTTCAACTCGATCGCCCGATTGAAGTCCTGAATAGCCAGGTGGTCCCGTCGCAAATCCTGAAATATTAGGCCGCGATTGTAGTGGGCCTCGGCGGATTCGGGGTTGGATAAGATGTACTGATTGTAGTCAGCGATGGCAAGTTCATCCGCACCGGACTTTTTGTGTAAAAGCGCTCGTGCAAAGAGGGCTTTTGAGTAGCTGGGATCGGATTCAAGTGCGTTGTCGAGGCTCTTGCGGGCTTCTTGAATGTACTTACGCTTAATTTCAGCCTGGGCCTTTTCGAAATAGATTGGCGCAAGTGCTGCTCCACCGGCGGATAGGTTGAGCGCAACTCCAAATGCATCGATGGCCTGCTGATAACGGCGCAACTTATGCAGCGTAACGCCGCGATAGAAGTGTGCAGGTGAATATCCAGGCAATATCTGATTGGCGGCTTCAAGGTCCTTCAGGGCATGCCTTTCCTTACCGAGTTCCAGGTAGGCCAGTGCCCGGTTGAAATGGGCTCTGCCGGGCCTGTCCTGTTGATCGATGATTTCCGAAAAGTGAACAACCGCCGTTTTGAAACTGCCGGTTTGGAATGATCTTGTGCCGAGCTCATTTCTGAGGTCAGTCACCATTTGATGACCAGCGTCGATGCAGGCTTGATACGCGATGATGGCGTCAGCTGTTGGTTTTGAGGGTTCTATGTCACAGGAACTGGCTTGTGCTCCACTGACCAGGATTAAGCTGGTGAAGATGCTCAGGGTCCAGTGTTTAAAACATGTCATCAACAAATCCTTTTTCTAAATGGCATTTAGTGATTGTTTGGATTAAATCGAGCAACAAGCCCGCCGATACCTCGAACAAGCCAGCGGGGTTGGTGCTTTGCCCATGCGAGTGCTGCCTGATTAGCAATGCCTGGGACACGGATGACTTCCTTTTTCATTAGCGCATCATACCCTTCTCGAGCCACGTCGGCAGGGGCGGAGGCAATGCCCATTGGGACGTCGAAGCCTTGGACCTCGTCTAACAGAGCGGTTTTAGTTAAGCCTGGGCATAGGGCTGTAACCGACACACCTGTGCCTCTGAGTTCTTCAGACAGGGACTCGCTTAAAGACAGGACATAGGCTTTAGACGCTGCGTAGGCCGCAAGTGAGGGGACTGGCTGAAATGACGCAACCGATGCAACGTTCAGAATTCTGCCCATGCCCCGATTGATCATATTGGGCAATAGTCTGTGTGTTAGGCGCGTCAGGGCAATGATATTCAAGTGAATTAGGTTTAAGACGGTTTCTTCATCCTGACTTTGAAAGTTCCCGGAATAGGCAATCCCCGCATTATTAACCAGCACATCAATTTCGATTTCTGAAACGGCCGTTAATAGGGCTTCTATACCAGCGGAATCCGCCAGATCACAGCTGACAACAGTCACATTCACTGAGCTGCCTAGCTCCGTCGCCAAAGCGTCTAGATTGGATTTGCGTCGAGCGGTGATCACAAGGTCAAATTGTTGTTTCGCAAAGTAGCGGGCCAGCTCTGCTCCGATGCCTGACGATGCGCCGGTAATTAGCGCTGTGCCTTTAGTCATCATTTTTGGCTCCGTCTTTGTCGGGTTTTGATTTAGTCGAATTGGTTGTTTCACCGGTCATCATTCGCTGTAACCAGCTCTGATAAGCCATCATCGGCTGCATAGCACTGGAGACAAGTTCTTTGTATTGAGATTGACCGGATTCTTGGAGGTATTTTTGAGCGTTCTTGATCATCTCGTTCTGAATCTTTTCGACATTGGGCAGACCAATAAATCGTCGTAGCTCTTCAGGGGTGATATCAACATCAACTGTAATTTTCATTTTTTTGTCTCATGACCGGTGGGGGGTTATTAGAGCGCAAAAAAAGAAGGGCGCATAGAGCGCCCTTTAAATACCAACTTAACTAAGGGGGGTTTAGTCGGCGGTTTCAACAGTAAAAGCTTTACGAACGGCTACGCCAGTTTCTTCAACAGCGCTCTTGAGCACGTCAACTTGACCGCGAGTAGAGTCTTTAACACCGGTCCACAACGTTTCGTTGTATTCACGTGAGAGTTCTACAAAGCTCGTCACGTCAGTGACTGATGGGATTCGCTTTGAGAAAGTGCTGTTTAATTCGAAGTACTTCTTCAGGTTGTCTTGCTGTGTGCGAGCCAATTCCTGGATTGTATTTTGGTTTATTTCGAAAAGGGCCCGGCCCATTTCAACTTGCTTTTCAATGATGTTCATATTCTTCATCCAAATGTGATGGTTTTGTCTAATCTTTTGCCGCAGTGCAACATTATATATTGCAGTGCAACAAGTGCAAGTGGTTTTTTGCAAAAAAATGAAGATCAAACAAGAGAATTAAAGTAAGGTAAATGGACTCCACCGACCTGAAGAGGGAAAAACAGAATCGGCGGAGTCCGCTCACAACAGGTAGCTACCAATTACCTGCTGAAAGATGTTGCCAGGCTGGCTTTTTAGGCAGCGGCGGCGGTCTTTTTAGCTTTAGCTTTGCTTGGTGCTTTAGCCTTGGCTTTTGCTTTAGGTTTTACAGCTTCAACGTCAGTTTCGAACGTGTAAGCAGTTTTCAACGCAGTGCGTGTTTCACTGAATGCGCCTTTCAGCAGTTCTGTCTGGGCAGTCATAGCTTCTTTGGTTTGTGCCCAGAGCATACCGTTGTATTCACGCTGAAGTTCAACAGCACTGCTGATGTCCTTCACTTCAGGTAAGCGTGAACCGAACTCGCGATTAACTTCAACATACTTCTCGATGTTGGCGCGTTGCATGCTCAAGTATTCTTTCATTGTGCTGGTATTGATCTCGTATAAAGACTTACCCAGCTCAGTTTGTTTCTCAATAATGTTCATGGAATTTCTCCGTTGTGTATGTGAACTCAGCTGTAACGTAGCTTTGGCCGTGTCTCTATGTTGCATTGCATCATTATATGGTGCGCTGCAATAAAATCAAGGGCCGAGAACAAATATTTTTAGTTTTTAAGCAACTTTTGTCAGATTTTCAGGTTTTTCGCCGGTTGCCGGGGTGCTTTTCACCTCTGGAGTCGTCTGAACACCTATCTCGGTTATGTTTGCGGGTAACGTCAGCGCTTTTAGCTCAACAAAAGAAGCAAAGAGGTCGTCCCGCAGAACATCAAGGTCTGGAACCGCCTTCTTGCAGGCGGTGAGGCCAACAAATAGACCGTCACAGTAGCTTTGTACAGTGATGTTTAATCCAAGACCGTGGGTTGGAATAGAAACCGGATAGTGGCTCAGCATCCTTGCGCCGTTGGCGTAGAGCGGGGTTCTAGGACCTGGCACATTCGACACGACAACGTTAAATGGCATTGTCATAGTGTCTGAGGCTCGGCTAAATTCGTTGACCCAACTTGCGGCCTGGGTCAATAGGGGCAGACCCAGGAGTGAAACATTGCTGTCCATGCCCTCGGCAAGTTCCGCGGTCACTTCTTTTGCGGTATTAGCGGAACTCTTCACTCGGAGCAAGCGAACTCGGGGATCGGCAACGGATGTGAATAGGTCCACGCTCATCATGCTGACACTGTTGCCCTGATTGGAATGCGCCGCGCGTGGAATGGCGACGGGACATCCTGCAATCAAATTGCGTCTTGGTAATTGATTTTTACGTGCTAGATAACGACGGAGAGCACCGGCGCAGACCGTGAGGAATACGTCGTTGACGCTGGCACCCATGGTTTTACCGATCTTTTTCACGTCAGTAAGGGGAATCTTAGTACAGGCGAATGTACGATCTCTGCCAATCGATTGGTTGAATGCTGTATCCGGAGCGGTCTGGCCGAGAGCGCCAAAAGATTTCCCGGGATCAATCATGCGTTGACCAAGTCTTGTGGCAGTTTTCATCATGCCGCTAGTACGGGCCATACTCCCAGATTGATAACTCATGAGGTTTTGCAAGGAGGCTGAGAGTAATTCCGCCATACTGGGATTTTCGTCCTGAATAAAGTCAGCCGGGCAATGTTTCGCCTGGGGCTCTGGCGTATCGTCGGTTAAGGTCATTGTCATTGCTTGACCGGCCATACCGTCAACACAGGCATGATGCACCTGAGCATAGTAAGCGACGGTGCCATCCTGTAACCCGGTGATGACGTGCATGCACCAGAGGGGGCGGATACGATTCATGGGGATAGAGTGCAGCTCAGCAACTTTGGCTTGCAGCTGTTCGAAGGTGCCCGGTGCTTCCAGGGGCACTTCAACCACGTGATTGTGGATGTCGAAATTCCCGTCCCGAACCCAAACAGCGTGGTCTATCCCACCTGGAATCATTCTTACTTTGCGGGTGAGATAGGGTAGCAGGTGGATGCGATCCATCAGATAAGTTCGGAGGTTCGTGACGAAACTCTGGGGTGTTACGTCCTTCGGCAATTCAAATTGCTGAAGTGACGCAATTTGATTGAGTACCTTGTCCGTTTCTGAATAGAGAAAAGTGGCATCCTGCATGCTCAGCTTTTCCATGATCGCCTCCATAATAGTTTGAATGAGTAGTCTGTGTAACGCCTGGTTAACCGTTTGCTTTGACCGTTAGTTTTGTCCGTTAGTTTTGACAATCCGCTATAACGCTCTATAGCGGTTTACATCTGTCTATAAGGGCTTGCAACGCTTATGCCACCATAGGGTTCGTGGACCTAAGCTATTGTTTTTGTAAGGCTTATAGCGAATTGATGTCTTAATCTTGTGGATTCAAACGACAGACCGGTCACCATCTTGGGGTATTGCGAGAACAGCATGTCCCAAGGTGGTGCGTTGGCGCGGATTATAGGCATCGAAATTCCTCCGTCAACTGATTTGTGCACTGCCACAAAATAAATCCAGGGGAAGTCTAATAAACGATTGTTAAGAGCGTATTAGGGGTCAAATTTGCAAGCCAAAATAGGGTTAATTTTCCCGGTAAAGAGCCTTGCTTCCCAAACTTAACTCCGCCACACTCGGACCGTTGTTCAATGCAACAAAGCAACAAAAACAACGATTTGGGGGGTGTAGATGTACGAACAGCTAGACGTAGAGAAGCCCCGGGGCCCCTCGATGATGAATTTCGCCTCCGAGATTCCCCGCACACTGTTTGAGCTCAGCGCCCTGTCGATGACCTGGCCTTTGTTGCGTACCCTGCCCAGGGGTGATGGCCACAGCGTCATGGTATTACCGGGTTTTATGGCGGGTGACGAATCGACAGCAGTTCTGCGAAAATATTTGTCCCGTATGGGGTATTCGCCGGTGGGCTGGAATCTTGGCCGAAATACCGGTCGTTTTGACATCATGGCAACACAATTGCCGGAAATGTTTCTTCAACTGGTGGAGCAAACGGAAGGTAAAGTGTCGTTGATTGGTCAGAGTCTGGGCGGTGTTTTTGCCCGTGAGCTCGCGAGACTGTATCCACAACATGTTCGACAGGTCATTTCTCTAGGCAGTCCCATTCGCATGGATAAGAGTGACGCTGTGGCAAGTATTGTCTCTCAACTCTTTGAGCGGTCGACGGGCATGACACCAGAAGAGATGCGTGATGCACTAGAGTTTTTTGATGAATCGAGCTCGCCTCCGGTACCAATGACCGCCATTTATAGTAAAGGTGATGGTGTTGTGCACTGGGAAGGGTGCATGGAGGAGTTTGAAGACGGCACAACCCAGAATGTTAGAGTCTGTGGCAGCCACTGCGGCATGGCCTTTAATCCATCGATTTACCACATCGTGGCGGATAGGTTGGCCCAGGCAGACAATGAGTGGGTAAAGTATCAACGACCAGCGGCCCTCGCCGCGCTGTACGCTTAAGTAGGAATTAGCCCAATGAGAGAATTCAAGAAGTACCCGAATCGTCGCCTCTATGATATTCAAGAGAGCTGCTATGTGACGGTGGAAGATATCCGAAAAATTGTGCTTCGGGGAGACATGATCAGGGTTGTTGATTCAAAGACCGATAAGGATCTGACCCGTTCCGTCCTGTTACAAATTATTTCTGAACAGGAAGGGGAGGGCCATGAGCCGATTTTAACCAATCGAGTACTTCAACAGCTTATCCGTTTCTATGGTGCACCGATGCAGAATGTTGTGAGTCGCTATATTGAACAGAGTATTACGACGTTCCTCGACCATGAGCAACGGTATCGTTCGAGAATGCAAGACCTCGCCGGAGCGGAGCCTATGGCGCTGATGAGAAAAGCCCTGGAGCAGAACATGGAATTCTGGAATCGATTGGGAAATACGACACAAAACCAGTCCAAAAAAGAGAGCTAGGCTAGATCGACTCTATGAGGGCTGATAGTTCGTCATAGTGATCGATTGCAAGGGCAGCACTCGACAGTGCACCCGGTTCGACATAAGGACTATTAATTGCAATCACCTGCATCCCCGCCGCAGTTGCCGAGGTAACACCGTTGGGTGAGTCTTCGAAGGCAATACAATCTGAAGGCTTAACCCCAAGCCGTGTGGCGCAAAGCTCAAATATATCCGGCGCGGGCTTACCTTGCTTTAACTCTGCATCGTCACCACAAACCACCACTGAAAAGTGCTTCGACCAGCTCCGGTGGGTGAACTTAACGTCGACCAGGTGACGGTGGCTACTGGTTGCCAGGCCCAGTGCCACGCCCTTTTCAGCCAGGGCGTTGATGAAATTTTCTGCCCCTGGCATTTCTGCAGCCGAGGGAAACAGCGACATTAAGTGAACCTCCCGCTGGGTGAGAAATTCCTGGGTAGTCATCGGTAAATCAAATGCATCAATGACAATCTGAGCGCTGGTGTGGGAATCTCCACCAATGCAGCGTCTTTTTAGCTCCATGGTGTAGGTGGCGTTATAAGGGTCGAGTACTTTTTGAGTCGCCTCGGAGTAGAGCGGTTCTGTATCCAGCAGAGTGCCATCCATATCAAAAATGAGCGCAGCGGGTCTGGGGTTCAGCATTTATAGAGTCTCGATAAATTGATCAGCCAGAGCTTCGATAACCTCATGGGGAATAAGCCCCTCTTCGCTGCTTAAGCGATGTTCCACCTCCAATGCGAGGTTGGACAGACTAAATAGGGTCATCTGGTTCAGGGTGAAGGATTGCTGCCGCTCAACGATCAAATAAGTCAGGAGAAATGACAGGGCTTCTTCTTTGGAAAGTCGTGATTTCATTGGCGGGCATCATACGCGGTGGTGTCCGCTGGGAAAAGGTACGGGCTCATCCCTGGTATATATTTTGGGGTTTTAAGACCATATCGTTTGTTTACAACCGGATTTGCTCACTTAAACTAAATAGTCCTAATTCAAGAAATACCAATTCAAGAAACAGTTCCTACCCGACATAGCGGGGTAAACGTGTGCACAAGGTCACCTTCACCGAGCGACGATCCGGCAAGGATCGACGGCAACAATATCGACGTGGTTTCTTCCGTTGGCTAAAGGTTTGTTGGAAACCTTCAACCTATCGTAGAAGCAGAATTCGCCGATCACCCTATATTCGGCGGGACACCTACTCCCTGTATTTACCCGACCGCTTGTAAATTCTTAATGCTCCGTTCAGCATCCTTATCAGTTACGAGCCGCATCGTGATCAAGTCAAAATAAGGGAAGCTGATGATCTATAACAATCTTGTCGTTCGATCCGAGGGCCATGTGACCCGGGTGATCTTAAATCGTCCGGAACAATTGAATGCGCTAAATACTGGGCTAATGGAAGATATCGAAGCGGTAGCCCGGAGTTTTCTCGATGATGAACAAACCCGGGTTGTCATTTTTTCTGGCGCGGGCAAACACTTTAGCGCAGGGGCGGATCTAAAACAGAAGGTCTCAACAGACGATTCGATGATTATCCGTCGCCGTAAATCAGGTCTGGGTGCAAGGATGATCAAAGCAATTACAGAAATTAATCAGGTCACTATTGCCGCGATACACGGCGTCGCCCTTGGGGGCGGAGCTTGCATCCCAACTGCTTGCGACTTTCGAATTGGCTCTGAGGATTGTTATTGCGGTTATCCTGAAGTGAATCTTGGCATCAACTTGATGTGGCAATCTTTGCCTCTGTGCGTTCGGTTGATCGGTCCAGCCCGGGCAAAAAGGATGATCATGCTCGGGGCTAAAGAAGATGCGCAAACGCTGCTTTCCTGGGGCTTTCTTGACGAGGTTGTGCCGACAGCGCGGTTGGAAGCCAAGGCGATGGAAATGGCGTTGTTATATGCCGGACAACCGCCAATTGCGACGCAAATGATTAAGCAAAGTATTAACGCGGTGAGCAATGCCCTGGATCAAGCCATTATGCATATGGACACGGATCAAAATATTTTGACGACTCTGACAGATGATAGAGCTGAAGGCGTCCAGGCCTTTTTTGGAAAGAGAGAGCCGAATTTCACTGGGCGTTAGAGCCTAGTCACTTTCGACAATAGCGACTATCTGATCTTCATCGACCTGATCTTCTTCTTTGACCAGGATTTCGATCAAGGTACCGGCGTTGGGGGTTTCGACTGGAATTTCCATTTTCATAGATTCTAAAATCATGATGACGTCTTCTGCTTCCAATCGATCACCGACTTTTTTTTCGATCTTCCAGACATTGCCTGTCACATCCGATTCGATTTCGATTCGCGCCATGAGTATCTCGTTAGTCTATGATAGATTGGTATGCTGCCACGCGCAATTCTCGCCGAATTGGATAGCTGCCTGATGGCATAAGTTGAGTTAAGAAAATCACCAACATGTCCTCCTCAGGGTCAACCCAGAAGTAGGTGCTGGCAGCGCCGCCCCAGGCAAACTCGCCGGGGGAGCCGAGAATCTGAGCCTCGGTTGGATCAATCATGACTGAAAATCCCAGCCCAAATCCTATTCCGTCGAAAGGTGTCTCGCTAAAAGTCGCCTGGCCCATACTGGTCAGATCGCCGTTATTGGGTAAATGGTTGCTGGCCATTAACTCCATTGTTTTGATGCCAAGTAGTCTGACGCCGTCAAACTCTCCGCCATTCAACAGGAGTTGCGCAAATCGATAGTAGTCATGGACCGTCGATACTAAACCACCGCCGCCTGAATGCATGGACTTTGGTTTCAAATAAGGGCTGCGTTCAGGCGAGTCGATGAGTTGCATGCCGTCTTCAGGCGTTTTTTGATAGTTGGCAGCAAATCGATGGCTCTCGGCTTCAGGGACATAAAAGCCCGTGTCTTTCATGTCGAGGGGTTCAAAGATCTGTTCCTTAAGAAAGTCATCAAAGGGAATGTCAGAAATCTTTTGTACAAGGTAACCACACACATCCGTTGCGACGCTATAACGCCAACGTGTACCCGGTGAGAAAACCAAAGGCAATTCGCAAAGCTTTTCGATCATGTCATCAAGGGTGTCGGATTCTTCCACCGCGGCATCCCGATACAGGTCATCGACGGGGTGAGTTTGGAGAAATCCGTAGGTAAGACCGGAAGTGTGGGTGAGCAAATCGCGAATGGTCATTTGCCGTTCTGCTTTTTGGTGACCAGACTTGCCATAAACCTGTAGGTCAGCAAAGCCCGGAATAAACCGGGATACTGGGTCATCAAGCTGAAAACAGCCGTCCTCGTAAAGCATCATCAACGCAACGCTGGTGATGGGCTTGGACATCGAGTAAATGCGGAAGATGGTGTCGTCCTGCATCTTCTTCTCGGCTTCGATATCCATTAAGCCCTGACTTTCAAGGTGCACAATCTCGCCGCGCCGAGCCACCAACGAAATAGTGCCCGCTAACTTTCCCTCATCAATGTAACGTTGGGTCAGATGATCAATCTTATATAGCCTTGCACCTGACAGGCCGACATCTTCTGGCGTTGTTCGCATTGAGTGTGTCCGGTTAGTGGTATTTCTAAATTAAGCCTATTGGTCAAACATAATGATGTGACGCGCTTCCTGGCCAGTTTTCAGCGCGTTTAACGCATCGTTCACTTCCGCAAGCTTAATATGCTTCGAGATCATCTGGTCCAAATGCAACTTACCATCGAGATAAAAATCGATGAAGCGAGGCATATCGACTCGGAATCGGTTTGATCCCATATTCGACCCCTGTAGTTTCTTTTCAGCGAGCAATTCAACACCATGAACTTCGACCATGGTGCCGATGGGAATCATGCCGATTACGGTGGCAACGCCGCCGGATTGCAGCATCTTGAATGCCTGCTCCGCGGTTGCCTTTAGGCCAATGGCCTCAAATGTGTAGTGACAACCACCCTGGGTCAGCTCGAGGACTTCACCGACCGCATCGCATTTGCTCGCATTGATTGTATGGGTTGCGCCTACTGCTTTGGCGAGTTCTAGTTTTGAGTCAACCATGTCAACGGCGATAATCTGAGATGCGCCGGCAATCGCCGCGCCATTAATAGCCGCAAGGCCCACACCGCCACAACCAATTACGGCAACCTTTGAACCAGGTTCAACCTTTGCGGTGTGGAACACTGCGCCCACACCCGTTGTGGTTGAACAACCGATTAGAGCCGCTCTGTCCATTGGCATATCTTCACGGACTTTTACCAGGGCATGTTCGTGGATCAGCATGAGTTCAGCAAAAGAAGAAAGATTCAAAAACTGGTGAACCGGTGCGCCGCCAATAGATAATCGAGATTCTTCTTCTTGCTTACGGGAGACCTCAGGAGATGCGCAAAGTGATAGATGCCCTGTGATACATTTTTCACAATGGCCACAGAAGGCAGACAAGCAAGTGATGACATGGTCGCCTTTCTTGACGTAGGTCACGTCGGAACCAACTTCTTCAACAATCCCGGCGCTTTCGTGGCCGAGGATGGTTGGCAACATGTAGGGGTAGGAGCCATCCATAAAGTGCAGGTCACTGTGACAAACACCCGCGGCAATAGGTCTAACCATGACTTCCCGTGGGCCGGGTTTGGAAATTTGAACTTCTTCGATTTCGAGTGGTTTGTTGGCTTCCCGTAGGACAGCTGCTTTCATTGTGACTTCCCCTTATAGTTCATGTATTTAGAGCTAATAAATAAAGCTAAGAATTAGAGCTACAATTTGAAGCCTAAATTCAGTAAAAGTTTCGACGGTAAAACTATCACGATTGGAAATGGAATTGCTATTAATCAACATTACTGTGAACTGGGCTGTGGAAAGCCCTGAAGATAATGATGCCTGAGGTGATTGTTGCGATTGGTGCAAATGCAGGCAACCCGGTAGCCCAGGTTGAACTAGCGATGGATCGTTTGCAGGCTCTGGCGGAGGGGGCTTTGTTGCGATCCTCGCTGTGGCGCTCAGAACCTGTGGGTATGAATGATCAATCGGGGGCCTTTGTCAACGCAGTGGTGGCATTCGAGACTACCCTTGCCGCCGGGAGCCTATTGGCGGAACTCCAGGCGCTCGAAATTGAGATGGGGCGGCCCTTCGATCACGGGAAAAATGTAGCCCGGGCCATAGATCTGGATTTGATCACTTACGGTGAAGAGCAAATTGCCAGACCGGAACTTGAGGTACCGCACCCCAGAACAGTAGAACGGTTATTCGTTTTGTTACCCCTGGCAGAAATTTGTCCAGGGTTTATCTTGCCGGGTCAGCAAATCAGAATTGATGTGTTGATCCAGAATGCGCCAGCGATGGAAATTAGCCGGCTGTAGCCAGTTCAGCTTCCTCGGCTTCAGCTGCAAGCCGTTCTTCGCGGACGGTTACCGGGGGGTTGATGGCTTTAGCCGCAAGATTGATGACTTCTTCGCACAGAGCATCCGGGTCTTTACGCTTGGTTTTCTTCGCGACAAGTTTCTGGATTTTTTGAACGCCTGTTTCTAACTCGCCAACACGATGGTTCGAGCGGCTGAGTTGAGACTCGAGCAGTTTGATTTTGCCATTCAGTTCATTCATTTCCTGACTGGTGAGGACGATTCTACGCTTGGCCATTGGGTCATTCCTTGACGGGTTATCGTAAGTGTAGACCAGATCCGGAATTCCTCAAGTTATGCCCAGTATTGATCTCTAAGGGGCTTTTTGTAGAGCTTGCCCGTTGGATGACGCGGTAGTGCGAGGCTGAAGTCGATGCTGCGGGGGCATTTGACGTGGGAAAGTTTTTCTCGACAATAATCAATTAGTTCAAGAGCCAGTTGCTCGGAACTGAGTTCCCCGGGGAGTAGTTCGACAACGGCTTTGACTTCTTCACCAAACTCTTCATTTGGCACACCAAATACAGCCACGTCTGCTACCTTCGGATGATTAACTAATAGATTCTCAACCTCCTGAGGGTAAATATTCACGCCTCCGGAAATAATCATGAAAGATTTTCGATCCTGTAGGTAGAGATACCCCTCAGCATCAACATAGCCTATGTCCCCCAGGGTTGACCAACCTGCGGCATTTTTTGCCGCGGCTGTCTTTTTGTCATCCTTGTAGTAGCTGAAATCTGAACCCCGAGCAAAATACACGCTGCCGGATTCGAGTGGCGGCACCTCGACGCCGTTATCGTTTAGGATATGAAGCTCACCGTGAATCGCCCGGCCAACACTACCGCGATGGGATAGCCATTCTTCGGTTGTAATCGCCGTCGAACCGTTTGCCTCGGTTCCTGAGTAGTACTCATAAATGACCGGTCCAAACCAGTCAATCATCTGTTGTTTGATATCAACAGGGCAGGGGGCAGCAGCGTGAATGGCGTACCGAAGGGAGCTCAAGTCATATTGGTCACGAATCTCCCGGGGTAGTTTTAGGAGTCGCACAAACATCGTTGGGACCCATTGGCTGTGGGTAATTTGATGTTGATGGATGGCGCTAAGGGCGGCTTCTGCATCGAACTTTTCGAGAATATAGGCGGTGCCTCCCAGCCGGGTCACCATCATGTTGTAGCGCAGTGGTGCCGAGTGATACATCGGAGCCGTAGACAGGTAGCGAACCTCTGAGTTCAGGTTATGCATCTGGATTCTGGTTTTGAATAGGTCGGAAACCGTCCCAATCTCATTGAACTGCAAAGGAAAACGGACACCCTTGGGGCGCCCTGTTGTACCCGATGAATAAATCATCTCGGCGCCTTCGTATTCATCGGCAATTGCCGTGGATGGGTATCTAGCTCGTTCGTCAATCCAGTTTGGATAGCCCGGAGCTTCCCCACCGGCGTTTGAGCCATCAACAAGCAAGATGTCGAGTTCTGTGCTGGCGAGAAAGGACTCTGGCAAGCGGGCAAGCAGTTCTGGGTTTGTCACCAGCAACCGGGCGTCAGAGTTATCGAGGATATAGGTGACCTCGTCAGTCTGGAAAAAAGTGCTAATTGGCGTGTAGTAGAGTCCTCCCCGTTGGGCGGCCCAGGTGATTTTGAGAAATTCTTCGTGGTTTGGCAGCCAAATGGCAATGCCGTCTCCAGCGAGGATGCCGCGGTCGCGAAAAAGGTGGGCTGCCTGATTTGAGCCGGCGTTTAGTTCGCCATAGGTAACCTCAACGCCGCTGCCCAACATTTGGTAGGCAATCTTGTCCGTTGGGTGGTCATTAATGCGCAATGCTCTACTTAATCGACGGTCTTCGGCGTAAATGCGGGGCTGGGGAACAAAGAAACATTGTTGCTGCCCTTTGCCTCAGAAATTTTGCCAACACCCTCTTTTGCAACCTCGTCAATTCGGACAATTGAGTGCATGGGGATATAGCTGCGGTTAACGCCGTCGAATTCCGCTTTCAGGCGTTCCTCGGAGGGATCTACCAGCATTTGCGAGCGCTCACCGAACACGAGTTCTTCTAGCTCAATAAAGCCATAGAGGTCGCTCTGGTAAATTTGCCGGGCAAATACTTCAAAAACTTGCCCTTGATTGACAAATATAACCTTATAAATCGGTGTTTCAGACATGTATGGCGTCCAGTATTAGTCAGAATAAAACGCTGATTGGCGTATATGGATGCTATGTAACGCTATTTCAAGCCCTTTCACTACCTTTAGTCAATCGCGATGACTATAATGGCGCCCCTTTTTTCCACCAGTAGCGGAAAAGTGAACAAAGTCTTCATAAAAACCCATGGTTGTCAGATGAATGAGTATGATTCAGCGCGAATGCTGGACCTACTGCAGGACGCTGGTGCCTATGAGTTGACTGATAATGAACTCGAAGCTGACTTGTTGTTGCTCAATACCTGTTCTATCCGGGAAAAGGCCCAGGAAAAGGTGTTTCACCAGCTAGGCCGCTGGCGCAACCTAAAAGCCAAACGCCCGGAATTGAAAATTGGTGTTGGTGGCTGTGTGGCAAGTCAGGAGGGTGAAGCGATCAGTAAGCGCGCGCCCTATGTGGATGTCATTTTTGGGCCGCAAACCCTACACCGACTACCCGAATTGATTAAAAATTCTGAAGCGGCAAAGTCTGCCGTTGTTGACATTACGTTTCCGGAAATAGAGAAGTTCGATCAGCTTCCAGCACCCTCTGCGGACGGCCCCACGGCATTTGTCTCCATTATGGAGGGCTGTAGCAAGTACTGCACTTTCTGCGTGGTGCCCTACACCCGTGGTGAAGAAGTCAGTCGCCCCCTCGAGGATGTATTAATTGAAATTATCGGATTGGCCAAACAGGGCGTCAGGGAAGTTAATTTGCTCGGCCAGAATGTGAATGCCTATCGTGGTCCCATCGCTAATGATGATGGGGGCAATGGCGGTGTCGCAGATCTGGCCTATTTGATTCGGATTGTGGCAGATATCGAGGGCATCGACCGAATTCGCTATACCACCTCCCATCCCGTTGAGTTTTCCGACAGTTTGATTGATGTGTACGCGGATGTGCCAGAATTGGTGAGTCATCTGCACTTGCCGGTGCAAAGCGGTTCCGATCGCATTTTAGCCCGCATGAAGCGGGGCCATACGGCTTTGGAGTACAAGTCCAAGATTCGGCGCCTGAGAAAAATCAGACCCGATATTAGTCTGTCCTCGGACTTTATTATTGGCTTTCCCGGTGAAACGGATGCAGATTTCGAACAGACCATGGATTTGATCTCAGAAATCGGCTTTGATCTTTCCTTTAGCTTTATCTACAGCGCCCGACCCGGTACACCCGCCGCGGATCTACCCGATGAAACCCCAATGGAAGAGAAAAAGGCGCGACTTAGCCGCTTGCAAAGTCGGATTCTAAATCACGCCATGAAAATCAGCAGGGATATGGTTGGTACTACCCAGTCCATTCTAGTCACCGGTCAATCCAAGAAAGATCCGGGGCAACTTCAGGGTAGAACTGAAAACAATCGAGTTGTGAACTTCTCATCCCTGGACGAGGGGCTTGTCGGCCAGTTTGCGATGGTTGAGATTTATGAAGCCCTGCCTAACTCACTACGAGGAGTGCTCGTTTCAGACGATGATCGTCGAGATGTTGCTCGGAACTAAATCTTTTTCCTTTCATGCCCCTGATTCAGCGGGTATCCTGATCATCCATTGAGCTATACCACGCCATTGAACGCCAACAGCGAACCCCACCAGCTTCAGCTGGAACCCAACGATAGTCATCAGCTCGCCATATTATGTGGACCGTTTGACGCACACCTGCGCCAAATAGAATCCCGACTCGGGATAACCATTAAAAATCGCGGCAACAACTTCGAATTGTTTGGTGAAAGGAGTGTGACCTATGCTGCTAGTGAGCTGCTCAATCAGATGTATCGAGAAGTCACCAGCGGTACCCGGCTGACCGCTGAGGTTGTACATCTATTTCTACAGGAGTCCGGGGTGGAAGCCCTCACAGAAAACGGGGCTGGACCGTCGTCGGATGGGTTAATCCAAACCAAGAAGAAGAGCATCAAACCCCGAGGCGCGAATCAGGTTACCTACGTTGATGCAATTCGTAGTCACGATATTAACTTTGGTGTTGGTCCCGCGGGCACAGGCAAGACCTACCTTGCGGTAGCGTGTGCGGTGGAGGCCCTGGAGCAGGAGCGTATCCGGCGCATATTATTGGTTCGTCCGGCGGTCGAGGCTGGAGAAAAATTAGGCTTCCTACCAGGGGATTTGAGCCAGAAGATCGACCCATATCTGCGTCCGCTTTACGATGCTCTTTATGAAATGCTCGGTTTTGAGAAAGTAGAAAAGTTGATCGAACGCAGTGTGATTGAGGTTGCGCCCCTGGCTTATATGCGCGGCCGCACCCTGAATGATTCCTATATCATTCTGGACGAAAGTCAGAACACCACGGTCGAACAAATGAAGATGTTTCTTACTCGAGTGGGATTTGGTTCAACGGTTGTGGTCACAGGGGATGTTACCCAGGTGGATTTACCCCATCGGACCAAGTCAGGCTTACGCCACGTACTAGAGGTGTTGGATGGTGTGAATGGCATTTCATTTACCCGATTCTCGCCCCGGGACGTTGTCCGCCATCCATTGGTGCAAAGGATTGTTGAAGCCTATGAACGTCACGAAGTAGACAACGAACATGAATGACGCAGCCCAACGTGATCTGCCCCATGATGTTGCCGTGATCTGGGGTGTGCCGGAATCGCGATTAGCCGACGACCCAACCGATGAAGAATTTTCTCAATGGGCCATTCAGACGCTTTTGGATCGAGGTGTTGCGCCCTGTGAACTCGCGGTCAAAATTGTGGATGAAGACGAGAGTCAGGCATTAAATGAGCTCTATCGCAATAAGTATGCGCCCACTAACGTACTATCATTCCCACTGGATGGCGGATTGCCAGATCAGAGATTGTTGCTCGGGGACCTGGCAATTTGTGCCGAGGTGGTCCGGCGGGAAGCCAGGACACAGGATAAAACTGTGCAAGCACACTTTGCTCACATGGTGGTTCATGGTGTGATGCATTTACTGGGTTTTGATCATGTTGAGTCCTCGGAAGCCGAGGAGATGGAGCAGATCGAAATAGACATTTTACGTACAATGGGGTTCCCTAATCCCTATGAATAGTTGGTACTAGGGTGACAACAGGAAGCCGTAATGAGTGAACAAGATAGCGGGAGTGACAAGGGTTGGTTAGAACGACTCTCTCTTGCATTAACGGGTGAGCCCAGTTCAAGAAGCGAGCTGCTGGAAGTTCTGAGATCATCAGAGCAGCGCGACCTATTGGATGCGGAAGCCTTAAGCATTATTGAAGGTGCGTTGACGGTCTCGGATATGCAGGCGCGGGAGATCATGATTCCTCGCTCGCAAATGGTTGTTGTGCGTCTTGATATGACACCCGAGGATATTTTGCCCATGGTGATTGAATCCGGGCACTCACGTTTTCCGGTTTTTGCTGACAACCCCGATGAGGTGGTTGGTATTCTGCTCGCAAAAGATCTCCTGCCAATGGCGCTTCAGGATCAACGGGGTAAATTTAAGCTTCGTGATCTTCTGCGGCCCTGTACGGCAATTCCCGAGAGCAAACGACTAAATGTGCTGCTGCAGGAATTCCGTGCTACTCGAAATCACCTCGCGGTAGTGTTTGACGAGTACGGTGGTGTGTCCGGAATGATCACCATTGAAGATGTGTTAGAGCAGATTGTGGGTGATATTGAAGATGAATATGACTTTAGTGAAGAAGACTTCATTAACAAGCATGCAGACGGTCATTACACAGTAAAAGCGCGGACTTCGATTAGCGATTTTAATCAGGTGTTTAATGCCAAATTCCCAGAAGACGAGTTCGATACGGTGGGTGGTGTTGTCACCCATCACTTTGGGCATTTGCCTGAACGAGAAGAAAAAGTCGACATTAATGGTTATCGATTTGAAGTGTTGAATGCTGACAATCGCCGGATCAAACTTTTAAGAATGCAGCTCCCTAAGAATAAGAAGGTCAAGTAGGCCGTTTTGTCCGGTCGTGAGCTTTTCCCTGGCCGCCCCTGGCTAACGGATCTGCTAGCGTTTGTAGCGGGTTTAATGTTGCCGCTAGCCCTAGCGCCTTTTCACTTCTGGTGGTCTTCGATTGTAGGTCTGCTCCTGCTGTTAGCGGTGCTTGAAGCTGCACCCCTTAAAAGAGCGTTGTGGCGCTGGTATCTCTTAGGTCTCGGCCAATACTCCCTGGGTGCTTCCTGGCTCTATGTTTCAGTCAACACCCATGGGGGTGCGAGTCCGTTGCTGGCGGGCTTTTTGGTATTTCTTTTTGTTGCCGCCATTTCTTTAGTGGTCCTGATTCAAGGGTTTATTTACCAACGCTTTTTTGCGGGTTCAATCCTGGGTTTGATTGCAGCGTTTCCTGCCCTATGGTTTTTTAAGGAATGGAGTACCAGTTGGCTGTTCACAGGGTTCCCCTGGGCACTAGTCGGTTATGGGCATGTTCAGACGCCCCTTGGTGATCTAGCTCCATTTATTGGGGTGTTTGGTATTGGGTATTTGACCGTATTTATGGCGGCAGCATTGTTTGCGTCCTTCAGGCGGGCAACTGAGAAACGCTTCATTTTCCTTATTGCTGCAGCCTTGCCCATCGTGGTGGGGCTGGGTGTGCAGAAAGTTCGCTTTACGGAGCCGGCAGCGGACCCCATATCAGTGAGCCTGATCCAGGGTAATATTGCCCAGCAAACCAAATGGCAACGGGCCCAGATAAATCCCATTATTGAGCGCTATTTGCAACTGTCTGAGTCCGAGTGGAGTCGGGATTTAATTGTCTGGCCGGAAGCCTCAATTACCCTCTTTAAGGACAGTGCAACCCAGTTGCTCAGCGCCCTTGATCAAAGGGGTAAGGCGGCAGGTACAGGACTTTTGTTGGGGTTGCCGAGCAGGGAAGCGGGGCAGTATTTCAATTCGGCAATTGGTCTGGGTGAAGGCAGCGGCGACTACACAAAACGACACCTGGTGCCCTTTGGCGAGTATATGCCGATGGAGTCCTGGCTGCGGGGCATTATTCAATTTTTTGATTTGCCCATGTCACACAATCGGGCGGGGGCTAGCAACCAACCGCAGCTGATGCTCGGTGATGTCGCGCTAGGCCTATCGATCTGTTACGAAATTGCCTTCCCTAATTTGGTGCGGGATCAAGCAGATACAGCCGGTCTGCTGGTCACGATCAGTAACGACACCTGGTTTGGTAAATCCGTTGGACCCCATCAACATATGCAGATGGCGCAAATGCGAGCCATGGAAAATGGTCGGTATTTAGTACGGGCTACCAATAACGGTATTACAGCGATTGTGAATCCTGAAGGGCAGATCACGGGGCGATTACCGCAGTTCGAACAAGGTGTTTTACGGGGCCTGGTTGTACCCTACCAGGGTGCTACGCCTTATACGCGGGTTGGCGATTGGCCTTTATTGCTGGGTCTCGGGTTGCTGCTGATGGGTGTGCGGATCCTTCGTCGAACTGACTCAGGTACTGTTGCCGCTCGGCAATAAGATCCTTAATGTGGCGAATTGATTGACGATTTTCCAGGTTTTCTTCTATCTGACTGTGCAGCACTGCAATCTGATCCAACAGAGTTTCCCGGTGGTATCGAATCAACTGGTTGATGTGGTGTCGCGTCGCCATAGTAGTAGAAGGCTAAAATAAGCAGAGAAGTTCTATTAAACTTAGCTCTTATTCGAGTTTTTGCACGACCGCTTAGCCAAACAGCTTCTAACCGCTAATTGCGGTCTCTGTTTGGCAAGAGCCCTCAGCGGGTAGAGAGCCCTCAGCGAAAAGAGAGCCCTCAGCGGATAGAGAGCCCTCAGCGAATAAAAAGCCCTCAGCGAGTCAAAAGCCCAAAAGTATCGCGGTCGCCTATGATCGGTTAGAATTGCCGCCTAATTTTTTGACTCCATCGATAATGAACGACCCCCAACAAAACGAACACGATACTGATAGGTACAACCCTGAACAGGCCGAGCGATTGGTCCAAAGTGATTGGGTCACCAACAGGACATTTGAAGTTTCCGAGAATTCATCGAAACCCAAATACTATTGCCTTGCAATGTTCCCGTACCCTAGTGGTCAGCTGCATATGGGCCATGTTCGCACTTATACCCTGGGGGACGTGATTGCCCGCTATCAGCGATTACAGGGTAAAAACGTATTACACCCGATGGGCTGGGATGCGTTTGGGTTGCCTGCGGAAAATGCCGCCATAAAACGCAATATTGCCCCTGCTGGCTGGACCCGTTCCAATATTGAGCACATGAAGCAACAGCTGCAGCGATTGGGATTCTCCTTTGATTGGAGTCGAGAGCTCGCCACCTGTGATCCCGATTACTATCGCTGGGAGCAGTGGTTCTTCACCAAGATGTTTAAAAAAGGTCTGGTCTATAAAAAAGCTGCCATGGTGAACTGGGATCCAGTGGATCAAACGGTACTGGCCAACGAACAGGTGATTGATGGTCGTGGTTGGCGTTCAGATGCGCTTGTCGAAAGGCGCGAGCTTGCCCAGTGGTTCATCAAGATTACCGACTATGCCGAGGAGCTTCTCACCGGGTTGGATGATTTGACGGGTTGGCCGGAAAAAATCAAAACCATGCAACGTAATTGGATTGGCCGATCCGAGGGTGTTGAACTGACCTTCCCATTGTCAACCGAGGTTCAATCAGCGGCGCAGGTCGGTCCAGGATTAACAGTCTATACAACCCGTCCCGACACGCTGATGGGAGCAACCTATTTGGCCGTTGCGCCCCAGCATCCCCTTGCCAAGGCGGCCGCAGCAAACAACCCAGAGTTGGCAGAGTTTTTAGCCCAGTGTAGCCGGGTTAAAGTTGCTGAAGCTGATATGGCGAAGATGGAAAAGCTCGGGATGGCAACGGGGTTCAACGCTGAACATCCACTGACGGGTAAGTCGGTACCAATTTGGGTCGCTAATTTTGTGCTGATGGAATATGGCTCTGGTGCTGTTATGTCGGTTCCTGCCCATGATCATCGGGATTGGGAGTTCGCTAAAAAATATGGGTTAGAGATTACTCAGGTGGTGCGGCCAGCGACAGGCAGTGAGGAAGTCTGCGACATTGAAGCAGGGGCTTATGTTAGCAAGGACGGGGTTTTGATCAATTCCGGAGAGTTTGACGGTTTGGATTTCGAAACCAGTTTTAGTCGGATTGCGGATGCCCTGGGCGCCAAAAACCTCGGTGAAAAGCAAGTGAACTACCGCCTCCGTGACTGGGGTGTTTCCCGGCAACGATATTGGGGCTGTCCGATTCCTATTATCAATTGTGCTGCCTGTGGTGCTGTTGCCGTACCCGAGAAAGATTTGCCTGTGTTGCTGCCTACCGACGTGGAATTTGATGGTGTTGGTTCCCCCATTAAGAAGATGCCCGGGTGGTACAACACGACTTGCCCTGACTGTGGTGGCGCTGCAGAACGAGAAACCGATACCTTTGATACTTTTATGGAGTCTTCCTGGTATTACGCGCGATTTGCTTCCAGCGGTCACAGTGAAGGCATGCTTGATGAGCGCGCTAAGTATTGGGGTTCCGTGGATCATTATGTCGGTGGTGAAGAGCACGCAATTTTACATTTGTTGTACGCCCGTTTTTTCCACAAGATGATGCGCGATGAAGGCATGGTCGAATCAGACGAGCCCTTTAAGAATTTGCTGGCTCTCGGCATGGTGCTGAAGGACGGCGTTAAGATGTCCAAGTCCGCCGGTGATGCCGGGGATCCGCAAAAACTCCTTGATGCATACGGTGCCGACGCTGTACGAATGGCAATGATGTTTGCCGCACCTCCGGAACATTCTTTTGAGTGGTCGGAAAATGGTGTTGAGTCAGCCAATCGTTGGCTCCGAACGAAGCTCTGGAACCAGGCGCAGGATCACCTTTTGGCTGGTCCGGTTGGAAAACTGGATCCAAAGAACTTGACTAACGACCAAAAAGAGTTGCGACGCGTTGTCCACGAAACCATTTCGAGTGCGAGTGATGATTATGGTACGCGTATTCATTTTAACACCGTTGTATCCAGTGTTATGTCACTGATGAATCAGGTCGCAAAATTTGACGACAAGAGTTCTGTGGGACGATGCGTTGTGCAGGAAGCATTAGAAGCGGCAGTCTTGATATTGGCGCCAATTACGCCACATATTTGTCAATCTCTGTGGAGTGATTTAACCGGCGGTGATATCAACGAAGCGCCCTGGCCGAAGGTTGATCCCTCTGCACTTGAAAAGACGGTTATCGAAATGGTTGTGCAAATTAATGGAAAGGTGCGTGCCAAATTTGAGACCGCGCCGGATGGTGATCGCGCTGAAATAGAGGCCGAGGCCAGGGGCATAGATAATGTGGAGAAATTCATGGAAGGTAAAACAGTCCGGAAGGTGATTGTGGTACCAAACAAACTTGTTAACTTTGTGGTCTCTTGATGCGTTTACTTATTGTTGGCTTCATCGCCCTGCTGCTATCAAGCTGTGGGTTTCAATTACGTGGATCAGGTGGTTATGACCTCTCGGTAGAAAGCGTATCAATTCTGGCGTCCAATAGTCGCAGTGAACTCGCGGACGAGTTGGAAGATACTTTAAAAAGCATTGGTGTCGAAGTTAATCCAACCAATGACGCCGAGTATATGATTCGCTTGTCTTCGGAAACCACAAGCCGAAGGCCGGTCGCAAGTTCGGGGAATATTACTGTTTCAGAGTATGAGGTCAGGGTTCAGGCGGTTTTTTCTGTGGTGTCAGCCCAGGGAAAAGAACTGATTCCAGATACTGCTTTGACGGCGGAAAGGATCTATTCCTTTGATACTAGTAACTTTGTCGGCAACGCGGAAGAAGAGTCAGTTCTGGTGGAAGAGATGCGACAGGATATTGCCGGTCAATTGGTACGGCGGTTCAGTGCAACATTGCGTAATCAAAATGCGAACATTGTGCCCGACAATAACTCTGGCACTACTTCTAGCACTACTGCCGAAGACGCACTTAGTGACAAACCCAACGACAAGCCTAGCGAAACGCCTAGTGAGACATGAAGGTATATCCCGATAAGCTCAGCGCCCATCTGAATAAATCGGTCAGCCCGGTTTATATGGTGAGTGGCGATGAGCCATTGCTGATTCAGGAGCTTCTAGAGGGCATCCGCAAGCAACTCAAAAAGAAAGGTTATCTGGAGCGAGAGTTATTCCATGTTGATGCTTCCTTCGACTGGGAAGAGGTGTTGTTCTCTGCGAACAGCATGAGTCTATTCGCGGAAGAAAAGATTCTTGAGCTTCGGATGCCTAATGGCAAACCCGGTGATAAGGGTGCCAAGGCGCTCATTAGCTATATAGATCAACCCGCCGAGGGGACAACAATGCTACTGGTTTTGCCGAAGCTGGATCAGGCAGCCCAGCGTAGCAAATGGTTTAAAGCGCTAGATGCTAAAGGGGTTTTTGTCCAGGTCTGGCCTGTAGACAAAAAGGAGCTGCCCCGCTGGATTGGTCAACGAATGCAGGCAAACGGGCTAAAAGCTGATCGCGGCGCTATACAAGTGATGATCGACAGGCTTGAAGGCAATTTGCTTGCCGCTGCGCAGGAAATTGAACGGCTAAAGTTGTTGTCACCGGATGGCAACGTTGACGCAAAACTGGTCATGAGCAGTGTTGCGGACAATACCCGATTTGATGTGTTTGGCTTGATTGATACAGCGGTTGGTCAGGATCGCCGGCAAACACTTCGAATGCTTCAGGGGCTGAAGGGTGAGGGTGTCGAAATATTGTATGTGAATTTGATGTTTGCCCGGGAGGTCCGCAATCTCCTAAAAATGACCGAAGCGCTGGATTCGGGACAAGCAACGGCGTCGGTCTATCAAAAATTTCGTGTCTGGGATAAGCGCAAGGCAATCGTCGGGAAATGTCTACAACAGCGTAGCCGTCGAGATCTGTTCGGTTGTCTGGGCAGTGCTGCGGAAGTTGATGCGAGGGTTAAAGGCATCAGTAAAGGGGACCCCTGGATCCCCCTTGAATCTGGCTTTCTTGCCCTCGCCGGTGTTAGTTCACCTTCGTACTAGCCTCTACCCCTTTGGTGACGAGACTTAAAACACCCTGCCCATTGTTCAAGACAGTAATTGATCCATTATCCGGTCTAGTCAGCATGACCTGGTCGGAATTTGTTGCCAGCCCCAGTGCAGTGTTAATTGCAACAAAGTGAGAAAACATTACAGTATCCTCGCTTACTTCTAGAAGACATTGTTGGAGCGATCTTCTCCAGCTTTGAAGGTCAGCGGATTGCTCGGACCAATGGCCGGCCATAACTGCTTGTAGCCAGGGACCTCGATCAGTGAGGCTCAGACCAGGCGAAGGAATTTCGGCAATGCGAGATTCGATTGTCACAGATTGTCCAGTTTGAGCCGCGAACGGTTGTGCAGTCTCCTGAGCCCGTAGCAAGGGGCTTGAGACGATATTGAGTGGTAGAAACTGTGTTAAAGCATTGGCTGCTGCTTCTGCCTGGGATCTGCCGAGTTCATCTAGCCCAGGGTCTGCGTTGTCGGTAAATCCAGCGGCTGCTTTGCCATGCCGGACGATATAAATAAGTGCCATATTAAAGGTCCTTGTTACCTGCTATCGGGGTCCAATTCATTTGCTGGAAATCTGTGTGCGCCATCCAGGCAAAGAAAACCGACCGGTTGGTAATTTATATTCATTACCGCTATTCTTTGGGCCTCCCGCGGCCCGGCAGACTGATCGTTTTCTTCGCGATTCGCTATGTTGGCAGTGGGTTTTTATTTTTTGATTGCTTGTAAACCACACTACGCAAAATATTTACCGGATAAGGCAGTGCTATGAATCAGCCGATTAAAACCCTGGATACTATGGATTCTCCAGATACGGAAGTAAATGTTAGAGATGTATTTGGCCTGGATGTCGATCTTACGGTCCCTGCGTTTTCCGACGTCACAGAACATGTACCTACAATTGATCCTAGCTATTTGTTTGACCACGAAACCACTATGGCGATCCTGGCGGGCTTTGCACACAACCGTCGGGTCATGATTCAGGGTTATCACGGCACGGGTAAGTCTACTCACGTTGAGCAGGTGGCCGCGCGACTTAACTGGCCTTGTATCCGTATCAACTTAGATAGCCATGTCAGTCGTATGGACCTGATCGGCAAGGATGCGATTGTGCTTCAGGATGGCAAGCAGATCACCGAATTTAAGGAGGGTCTGTTGCCCTGGGCTTTGCAAAGACCCTGTGCCCTGGTCTTTGATGAATATGATGCGGGTCGGCCGGACGTTATGTTTGTGATTCAGCGTGTTCTTGAAGTCGAAGGCAAGCTCACATTGCTTGACCAGAGTAAGGTCATCAGCCCACATCAGTCGTTTAGAATGTTTGCGACGACCAATACTATTGGGCTAGGAGATCCGTCTGGCCTGTACCATGGTACACAACAGATCAATCAGGGCCAGATGGACCGTTGGAACATTGTGACAACGCTTAACTATCTTCCCCATGAAAGCGAGACAGATATTATTGCCTCCAAGATCCAGGACGTTGATCGTAAAACCCTGTCCAACATGGTGTCGGTCGCTGAACTGACAAGACAGGGCTTTATCAATGGTGATATCTCAATTGTGATGTCGCCAAGGACCGTCATTATGTGGGCAGAAAACGCCCGCATTTTTAATGACTACGGATTTGCCTTTAGGTTGACCTTCCTGAACAAGTGCGATGAAACCGAGCGCCCCATTGTTGCTGAGTACTACCAGCGTTGCATGGGTGAAGAGCTACCGGAATCTAGTTCAAAAGTTGTACTTGCTTAAAATCATAGAGACAAAAACAAGTGGCAGATCTCGACGACAGTACGGAGGTTTTTAAACAAGCCGTTACCTCAACTATGAGGGCTATCTCCGGCAACGAAGAACTGAATGTAAGCTTTGGTAGAGGTAAGGCTTATATTCAGGGTAACCGCGCGCGCGTTCCCTTACCCGATAGCAGTTTGTCTGAAGAGCAGCTCGCCATTTTGCGAGGTACTTCAGATCAGTTTGCCTTAAAAGTTCGGTTTCACGATGAGATTGAACATCGTAAGCATCGTCCGGAAGTGGGCATCGCCCAGGAATTGTATGACTGTGTTGAAGACGCCAGAGTTGCGTCCATTGGCTCCTATTTGATGCGAGGCGTACAGGACAATCTGAATGCTCAGCTTGAGGCGCGATGTATCAGTCAGGGGTTTCAGAAAATACAACATCAAACCGAGGCGCCCCTTGGCGAAGCTGTTGGGTTTATGATTCGAGAACGACTAGGGATTCCACTGCCTGAGACCGCCGAGCATATCCTTGGGCTGTGGCGAGAACATATAGACCAGAGCATTGGCGATCGGCTTGATGAGTTGCAGGATGCAATGCATGACCAGGCTGCATTCCGTGATATCACCCGGCAACTGATTGATGATCTTGGGCTTGCTCAAGATTGGGGTGAAGAAAATGCCGACGGGGACTCTGAGGATCAGGAGCAAGATGAGCAGGAAGTAGAAGCAGACGCAGGTGATGATGCTTCGGACCAGGATGCGGGTGCTGACGGTGATATGTCCGATGCCATTGAAGGCGAAGTACCTGCTGATATGGAAGCCATGGATATGGCCGAGGCTGAAGGCGACCAGGATGAAGCTGGCGGTCCACCTGATACGGTGATTGATCAAAATTGGCATCGACCAAAAGATAGCGAATACAAGGCATTTACCCAGCAGTTTGATGAAACAATTTTTGCGGATGAGTTGTGTGAACCCGCAGAACTTGAGCGACTTCGCGGGGTGCTGGATAAACACCTGCAGAATTCTCAGATTGTGATTAGCAAACTCGCCAATCGGCTACAACGTAAATTAATGGCGCAACAGAATCGGACCTGGGAGTTTGATCTGGAAGAGGGCCAGCTGGACACATCTCGATTACCCAGCATTATTATGGATCCCTTTTCTCCGCTCGCATTTAAGCAAGAAAAAGACACTCGATTTCGCGACACGGTGGTCTCGTTGTTAATTGATAGCTCAGGATCAATGCGTGGTCGGTCGATTACAATTGCGGCCATGTGTGCAGATATTTTAGGTCGAACGCTGGAGCGTTGTGCCGTCAAGGTTGAGATATTGGGTTTTACCACCCGTGCCTGGCGAGGGGGGCAATCCCGAGAGCTTTGGTTGCAACAGGGCAAGCCGGCGCAGCCCGGACGGCTAAATGACCTCAGGCATCTGATCTATAAATCGGCTGATATGCCCTGGCGTCGAGCAAGACGTAACCTCGGTTTGATGATGAGAGAAGAACTGCTGAAAGAAAATATTGATGGTGAAGCGTTGCTTTGGGCCCATAACAGAATTGTTGGGCGACCCGAGGATCGTAAAATTTTAATGGTCATCTCAGATGGTTTGCCCGTTGATAACAGCACGTTGCTGGTAAATCCGAGTAACTATCTTGAGCAACATTTGAAATACGCCATTGATCGAATTGAGAACTGGTCACCCGTTGAACTAGTTGCAATTGGTATTGGCCATGATGTGACTCACCATTATCGCCGAGCGGTCACTATTACCGATGCGGAGCAATTAGGTGATGCGATGACGGAGCAGCTTGTGGATCTGTTTGATGAAGAGTCCAACAAGAAACTAGGTCCGGTTCGCGCTGAGCAAATACAGTAGCAATGCATCGTCAGCCTATCCTTGAATTGTTTGCTGCCTATGGGAGAAAACACCCCGATGAGAGCGCAACAGTTGCCCGCATAACCGCGTTTGTTGAAAACAATCAGAACTGTTTTTCGCGGGAACTCCTGGAAGGTCATATCACAGGTTCCGCTTGGATCCTGGATAGCACGGGAAAAAAGGCATTGCTCACCCACCATAAGAAACTCAATATCTGGGTGCAATTAGGTGGTCATGCTGATGGTGATGCCAATGTCCAGCGGGTGGCTGAGCGTGAAGCAGAAGAAGAGTCAGGAATTGTCCGTTTGGAAACGATCACGCCACAAATTTTTGATATTGATATCCATTCGATCCCCGAAAGAAAAGGTGTGCCGGAGCATTTTCATTATGATTGCCGATTCCTGCTCCAGGCTCAGGATGAAACCTACATTGTCAGTGATGAGTCCCATGACTTGAGTTGGATTAGCCTCAATGATATGTCGGACTACACTCAGGAAGAATCCGTATTGCGCATGGTGCGGAAAACCACTCAATTTTTGAACTAGCGCCCTACTGGTATTGCGCTGGGCTATTTAAATCCCCGGCTTTTTAAATACCAGCTTATTCAAATAGATGGCAGGCAACGAGGCGGTCGGGTGATATTTTTGTCACCTTCGGTGTGACGGTCTTGCAATGATCTAGCGCTTTTGGGCAGCGATCTGCAAAGCGACAGCCCGCGGAAACATTTACCGGCGAGGAAATTTCTCCGCGAATTGGAATATGTTGACGAGATCGCTCGTGTTCGGGATCAGGTTCGGGATTTGATTCAATCAATAGCTGTGTATAGGGATGCTGGGGGTCAAAAAACACCTCATCCGATGGACCGCTTTCAACAAGACAACCTAGATACATCACAGCCATACGATCGGATACATATCGCACCATAGACAAGTCGTGTGCAATGAATAGCATCGTCAGGCCCAATGATTGTTGTAGTTCCTCAAGCAGGTTAACTACCTGGGCTTGAACAGACACATCCAGAGCTGAAATTGGCTCGTCACAGACAACAAATTTCGGTTGAATAATCATGGCCCTTGCGATGCCGATGCGTTGCCGCTGTCCTCCTGAAAATTCGTGGGGATAGCGGGACATATGATCTGAGTTGAGGCCCACTTTATTCAGCCAATCAGCAACTTCTTCTTTGATTTGTGAGCGAGAATGTTGCCCCTGAATTTGAAGCCCCTCACCCACCACATCAAGTATTGTCATTCGCGGGTTCAATGAAGAGTAGGGGTCCTGAAAGATCATTTGTAGTTGTTTTGAATAGTGCAAATGATCCGCAGCAGAGAACTTTGCCGGCAGCAATTCATCTCTGAAATAGGCCGCGCCGCTGGTGCGATTGTGCAAGCCAACCAGGGTTTTGCCGAAGGTTGATTTGCCGGAACCGCTCTCGCCAACAAGGCCAACAATTTCATTTTCCGCAATCTCGAGTGTGATGCCATCGAGGGCGTGCAACGTTTGATTGCGACCAATCTGGAAATGCTTCTTAAGGTTCTCGGTTCTAACCAGCATGGGCGGCCTCCGGTTGATGCAGTCCGTCAACACTGGGAGCGTCAGGGTGTTGTAACCAACACCGGGATGTGTGGTTCGATTCTTTTGCAATTATTTGTTCAGGCGGTTGATGGTCTTCACAGAGTTTCATCGCATTGGGACACCGAGCAAAATATCCGCAGCCTTTTGGCGGAGAAAACAGGTCAGGTGGGCTGCCTTCGATAGGCGTTAATCTTTTGTTGCGGTCAGACTGATTAGACGGCATCGCAACTTTTAGTCCCAGTGTGTAGGGATGAGCTGATCGATAAAAAATATCGTTCACCGTGCCTGTTTCGATGACCTGACCCGCATACATCACAGCAACTCTATCTGCCATCTTGGCAACAACGGCGAGATCGTGGGTGATGAGGATAATGGACATATTTTCCGTTCGTTGCAGTTCCTGCATGAGTTCGAGAATTTGTGCTTGGATGGTGACGTCCAGCGCCGTGGTGGGTTCGTCGGCAATTAGGATGGTTGGATTGCAAGCTAAACTCTGGGCAATCATTGCCCGCTGTAACATCCCGCCGGAGAACTCGAAGGGATATTGTGCCGCGCGTTTTTCGGCTTCCGGAATGTGGGTTTTTTCGAGTAACGAGATTGCTTTTCTGCGGCCCTCCGCCTTGGAGACATTCCTGTGCACCATAAGCGTTTCGGCAATCTGATCGCCAATGGTCATGGTAGGATTGAGTGAGGTCATGGGGTCCTGGAAAATCATGCCGATTTCTACGCCGCGAAACTTATTAGCTTCACGGGCACTCAAGCCAAGAATTTCTTTGCCTTTCAATTTTGCACTGCCGGCAGTGATCTTACCGGGAGGCATAGGGATAATGCCCATAATTGATTGAACCGTAACGGACTTGCCGCAGCCCGATTCTCCTACAATGGCAAGAGTCTCGCCCTGTTGAACGTGAAAATCCACGCCTCTTACTGCTTTAACGTTGCCGCCGTAGGTTGCAAATTCGACCGTCAGGTTTTGTACTTCTAAGATTGTTTCAGACATGATTATTCTCGTGACCTCATGCGTGAATCAAGCGCCTCAGTTAACCCGTCACCGAGTAGATTGAAAGCAAGTACGGTGATGCTAATAAACACCGCTGGAAATATCAGCTCATGGGGATGGCTCAGCATTGTCTTAACACCTTCGTTGCACATGGAGCCCCAGGATGGAGTGGGAGGCGCAACACCCATGCCAATAAAAGACAAAAATGCCTCCGTGAAAATTGCTGCGGGTACAGCAAAGGTCAAAGTGACTAAAATCACACCCATGGTATTGGGGATGATGTGGCGAATGATTAAGTAGTGGTTTTTACCACCGAGTAATCGTGCGGCCTCAATAAAACCTTGCTCTCGGATTTGTAGCACCTGACCTCGGACCAGTCGCGCGGTTCCAGGCCAACCTAAGATCACCAGTGCAATAAGCATGGGAATCACGCCACTTTCTCCCGGTCCGATACCAAAGGCAATTTTGAACAGGATCATAAATAGGAGGAAGGGTAGGGCGACCACAAAGTCAGCGAAGCGCATAAGAAATTGATCAAGCTTGCCGCCAATATATCCAGCAAATCCACCGTAGACGATGCCAAAAAAAACAAATAGAAATGGTGCGCAAATGCCGATAAAAAGTGAAACTCTTGCGCCCTGCATCAGTCGTGCAAGCATATCCCGGCCAAGATAGTCCGTGCCAAAGGGGTGAAACTCAAGCTCGATTTCGCTGTTCAATTCACGATCTTCACCGGGTCCGATCAGGCCTCGGTCTATGGCTTCATTAAAAGTAATTGCAAGTTTAGGCGTGACCTCTAGGGTCTGGTATTCATAGGACTCATCAAAGCCATCGGTCGGAACAATTGAGTAGTAGTAGTTGCGAGACTCGAGGTTTAGTCGGTCTTCGTAGCTCACTTCATTCCCGCCGAGGGTTGAGCCGAGAGGTAGGCCAAGGTCATTAATTCCTTCCGGTACCCGTTGGTTTCTGTAGATGTTGTAGCCGCCGGCACCTCCAACAGGGTCCCAGACGAGACGGACGTGTTGGGTAGTGGGTGGCTCGCTGGTACGAATGTTTTCTGGCGGTGGAATGTTCTCAAGATATTCTTCAGGCTCGGCTGGAAAATCATCGAGGACGACGGGCGTGAAACGCTGGTACGGTCCGACCAGGATAGATGTTTTTGGCCATGCCGGTGACTGGGATATCTGATTGAGGTCCTGCAGTGCCGGGTCGACCTGCCATAGGTAGGGCCCGACCAGCGTAAACAACGCCAGGCCAATCACAATATACAAAGAGATTAATGCCCGGGTATTTTTCTTCAGCCTGATCCAGGCATCTTGCCAGTAGGATAAGGAGGGTCGGGAAATTTGCTCGCCATGGACGTTAGATTTTACCGGTGCGAAGTCTGACGCTTTAGGTTTGTAGGTTGATTCCATCACTTCAACCTCACCCTGGGATCAATAAAGCCATACAGAATATCCACGATGATCACCATAAAAACTAAAAATGCACCGTAGAAAACTGTGGTACCCATGATTACGGTGTAATCCAGTTGCTGAACAGCCTGAACAAAATAGCGCCCAAGACCTGGGATGGCAAAAACCAATTCAACAACAAAGCCGCCGGTCGTAATGGCGGCGATTTGCGGACCTAGTACTGTGATGACCGGCAGAATTGCGTTGCGTAATTGATGACGAAAGAAAATCCGTGTCGGAGATAAACCTTTGGCTCTTGCGGTTTTGATGTAGTCCTCGTTGACTACCTCAAGCATGGAGGAGCGCATTAAGCGCGTGAGCAATGCCATGGTGCCAAGCCCTAGAACTAATGATGGCATGATCATGTGCATAATCGTGCCCCAACCGGCAACCGGTACAATGCTAGAACCAACAAAACTGTTTAGGTTAACGAGAAACAATTGGCCGAGGGCGGCAAATACAAAACTGGGAACCGATATGCCGAGAATGACCAGAAACATGATCACAATATCAGGTAGTCGGTTACGATAAAGTGCGGTTAAGGCTCCCCATAACACCCCGCCGAGAGTAGCAAAGACAATAGCAAGAATACCGAGGGTAGCTGACACGGGGAAATGGTCGCGGATGATGTCGTTGACCTTACGATTTTGTTGCGTAAATGAAATGCCGAAATCACCTTGAAGCATGTTACCCATAAAGATGAAATACTGCTCAACAACCGGTTTGTCGAGGCCGTACTTCTTTTCAAGGTTCGCGCGGATCTCAGCCGAAACTGCTTTGTCGTTCATTAATGGGTCGCCGGGCACTTGATGCATGGCAATGAATGTGGCAGTCGCGATAAACCAGACGGTAACAAGGCCAGCCAGCAGGCGCTTTGCGGTATACGCTAACATGGGTACATTAACATCGGTGCATTAACATCTGTGTGTATTTCTCCGGCCAGTAGACTGCAATGGCTACTGTGATTTATTAACTCCTACTTTACAACCCGCGCGTAGGTAAAATCCGGATCTGCACCAACAACTCGCCTAACAACACCGCGAACCTTATCGTGCATCAAATAAATAACACCCTGCTCATATTGGGGGAGCACAACCGCTTCTTCGAATATGATGTCCTGTAACTTGCCCATAGCATCCATGCGTTCTTTAGGATCAAGGCTGTCCATTGCCAATCTGACGAGTCGGTCATACTCGGGATTATTGTATCTGCCGCGGTTGTTAAGATTCCATGATGCGAACAAATCGCCAAACGTCATGACGTCATCGAAGTCTGGACCCCAGCCGGCGCCTACGATGTCAAAGTCTCCGGAAGTCATCTTTGCCAGCCGTTGTTTGAAGGTTTGGATATCAATTTTTAGATCGATGTCGAGTTTTTGTTTGAGTAGGCCCTGCATGTATTCAGCCTGTTTTGCAGCAGTTGGACTGTTTCCAACAAGCAGCACGAGGGGCGGAATTTTGTCCACGCCGAGTTCTTGTTTGGCTTTAGCCAAATATTGTTTGGCTTTCTCAATATCTAGTTCCGGTAGTGGCGCGGGATATTCTTGACGAAATTTACCTTCGACACCTTGCAACCAGACTGGGAAGACACTCTTGCCTGCAAGGTTTCCAGGTGTGCCCAATACCTTGTTAACAAATTCATCCGCGTCAAAAATGTGTTGAATGGCTCGCCGCAGATTCACGTTTTCAGTTGGTCGGCCCTCCCGGTGGTTATACTCCCAGAAAAATACAGAGCCAGTGCTAAAGCTTCGAATCCGGAACCTCTGGGTCAAAGCGTCTTTATAGGTTTCACCGTCCAGACGAGTGTGAACAATTTTGCCGTCGATAAAGAGGTTTAGGCGAGCCCGGGTATCTTCGGTTATATAGTCTGCTCGAATCTCATTGAGCGTAATGCTGTCTTTGTCCCAGTACATATCGTTTTTGACCATTCGCAGGCTGGCAGAATGAACCCAATCTACAAGCTTAAATGGACCGTTGTAGAGCAGATCCGTTGCATCAGCGGCGTACTGGTCTTTTTTCTGGTTGAAAAAATCTTCCCGAATAGGAAAGTAAGTAGTGAAGGCGGTGAGGTTTAGGAAATAACTCGTGGGCCTTTCGAACTCTAGATGCAAAGTGAAATCATCCTCGGCCACGACACCCAGTTTGGTCAGGTCCATCTCCCCCTTATTAATTTTCTCGCCATTTTTGAGCGGGTAGAGAATAAATGCATATTCTGAAGCGGTATTTGGTGCCAGAGCTTGCCGCCAGGCGAATACAAAATCATGGGCGGTGACGGGTTTGCCGTCACTCCAAAGTGCATTCTTGCGTAGCCAGAACGTCGCGCCGTCCCTGGTGACTTCCCATTTTTCAGCAACTCCCGGTACAACTTTCCCGCGCCTGTCATAGCGCAGCAGCCCTTCCATGACATGGGGCAGAATCATGCCGCTGACCTGGTCGGTTGCCTTCATGCTGTTGAGTTGGGGAGGTTCCTGGGTTAGGGCAATAGTGATGATTTGATCGTCGAAATTAACGGAGCTGGCAGCTAATGCATTGATTGGCACAAGCGCAAATGAAAGGAGGAGGACTAAAACGGGCATCAATGACATATCCACAAGAAATAATGGGCAAGAAGTGTAACATGACGGTAGGCGCCGACCGCAGCGGACGTGTTGGATTGATGTAATCGTAAGCCCAGCGTCTTATATTCCTGCGAGGAATAACCAGAAATTCTTTTAGTAGTGAAAGTCGGTATGAATGCAGTTCTTTAGGAAATGCTCCTAGTTACCTTGTTTTTTTTCACTTTTCTTCACTTTTGCACTTCGCAACCTAGAATAATCAGGTAAACTGCGGCGTGTAAAAAAAATACAATGTAACCGGAGCCGCCTGTTCGGCACACTTAGTATTAATAATAAGTGTCCTGCAAGCGGAACAAGAATAGGTGTCTGCTTAGGGGGGAATCCACCGAAGAGTGGAGAGCCTGAGTAATTCTTATTCGTACGTGAGATCACTGTTGCTCTAAGCCGGCACAGTGTCTAAGCACTCATAGTTCTGGTCTCATTTTTTATTAACATCCATTAACTTGGGGAAATTTTAATGTTTAATCTAAGCAAAAAGGCCTCTAACTGGTCGCTGGCGTTCGCGCTTGCTGCTGGTATCGGCGCTACTGGCAATGCATTGCCAGTTCTAGCGGACGATGACGAGGGTATGTTAGAAGAAGTCGTGGTCACTGGATCACGTATTCGTCGTTCTAACGCCGATTCGCCAACACCAATGACTGTTTTGGGTTCAGCCCAGATCGACGGTGTTGGTACTACTAACCTTGGTGAGTTGTTAGAAAAGCTACCAATGTCCGTAGCTGGTCTTAACCAATCTAACGCAACGTTCAGCACAACTTCTGCTGGTCTTGTAACCACTTCCCTCAGAAATCTGGGTCAGTCTCGTACTTTAACCTTGATCGACGGCAAGCGGTTTGTATCCGGTTTTAACCCTGGCTCTGGCTATGCTGTAGACCTCAGCACAATCCCTGTTGCTATGGTTGACCGTGTTGAAATCATCACCGGTGGTGCTTCAGCCGTCTACGGTTCTGACGCAGTTGCTGGTGTTGTTAACATCATCATGAAAGACGACTTCGAAGGCATGAGCCTTGACGTTCGTACCGGCGTATCCGCTGAAAGCGACCGCGAACAGACCGATGTTGACCTTGCATTAGGTGCGAACTTCGACCGCGGTAACGCCTATGTTGCTTTCGGTTATTCTGATGAAAACGGCCTTTTCGCCCGTGATCGTAGCTTCTCTACGCTTGACCTTGTAGAAGCAGACACAAATGGTGATGGTTTTGGTGATAGCCAGATCTTCCTGGGTTCATCTTTCCCACCCGGAGGCAAGTGTGGTCCAGTAAACTGTGCGGATGGTTCGGCTTTCCGAAACGGTTTTGGCAATATTGCTGCTAGTGACCGCTTTAACCGTGGTAGCAGTCGTTCATTGCTTATCCCTATCGAACGAAAGTACGCTCGTGGTGGCATCAGCTATGAAATCAACGACGATTTGACCTTCGACATTACTGTTGGATACAACGAGACGTTTACTGCCTCTGATATTGAGCCAGTGCCTCTCGATTTGAACACTGATATCTTCAACACTGACACCGTACCTGGTGGTACTGGCGGTCTAGATATCGCAACTTCACTAGTTTTGCCAGAAGCCACCAAGCAAGCATTGTTGGCCACCGGCGCTACAAACTTCAACCAGTTGGGCAATAGCCAAACAGGTCGTCGTCTAGTTGAGTTTGGTGACCGTGGTAGCCGCGGCGACCGCACCACCATGTATGCTAATGGTGAAGTCACTTATGAAATCAATGACGATTGGTCAGTTGAAGGTTATGCAAGCTGGGGTCGTACTCGTACTACTCTAGTTTCAAACGGTAACTTCAACGTTGAGCGTGCTCGATTGGCTCTAGATGTTGAGCTTGTTGGCGGCGTGATTCAGTGTGTAGATGCTGATGCTCGTCAAGCTGGTTGTGTACCTTTCGATCCGTTCGGAGCTGGTTCAATTGACGCGGCGCAGGTTGCCTATTTAACTGCATCAACCACTCTTAGCGCTGACGTAGAACAAACCATCTTCGGTTTTGTTGTTTCTGGTGAGACTCCTTTTGAGTTGCCAGGCGGCCGAGTTGGTGTTGCTGGTGGTGTTGAATACCGTCGTGAACAAGGATTTGAAGCACCTTCTGGGTTCGTTCAATCCGGCATCATTTCTGGTAACGGTATTGCGGCTACAAACGGTGAGTACGATGTTACTGACTACTATGTAGAAGCTCGTTTCCCAGTCATTGATCAGCTGACTATTGAAGCTGCAATCCGAGTGGGCGACTACTCTACTGTTGGTGATCTTTCTACCTACAAAATTGGTTTCGAAGCACCAGTTCTGGATTGGTTGAAGTTCCGTGGTACCTGGGCTGATTCAGTCCGTGCACCTAACATCTCTGACCTGTTTGCTGGTGCTGGTGAAACTTTTGCCACTGTTGGTGATCCATGTTCAGGCGTACAACTGACTGACACAGGAAACACTGCTACTAACTGTCTGTCGATTGCAGAAATTAATGCACGTGTTGTTGCTGATCCAAATGGTCAGTTCACTCTGACTCAAACTGAAGCTCAAGCAACTGGTGGTTTCATTGGCGGTAATCCAAATGTTCAAGAAGAGACTGCAGAGTCTTGGACTATTGGTGGTGTGGTAGATATTCCTTTCTTGGAAGGTCTAACTGTAGCTGCTGACTGGTACGACATTGAAATCGAAGACGCAATTGCAACAACTCCACGTTCACTTGTTGTTCGTCGTTGTTTTGATGTTGCACCTGGATCATTTGATCCTACCTGTGGCGGTAATGTTCTTCGATCTAACGGAGCGCTTGTTCAAGTAAGCTCTGGTACAGGAAACGAAAACGACATTACAACTGCTGGTCTTGATATCGATATTGCTTACAACACTGATTTGAGCGATTTTAACGATTCACTTCGCGGTAACCTTGATGTGAGCTTCTTGCTGAACTACCTCGACGAATGGGAACTTGTTAGCCAGGCAACTGGTTCGGTTGATGATCGTCTAGGTGAAGTTCTGTATCCAGAAATTCGATACACATCTACTGTAACCTACTCGCTTGACGACCTATCTGTTGTATGGCGTATGCGTTACTGGGATGACGTGGTTGACTCCACTGAACCTGAACTGCTGAGCGATAATGCTGCTTATGCTGTAACTCCTGATGGCGCTGGCGGTTTTAACATCGTTGGTTTCTCTGAGTCTGAAAACGACGTTGAAAGCGTTTTCTACCATGACTTACGTGCAGCTTATGACGTAACAGATAACGTTAATGTTTACTTCGGTATCAACAACGTATTTGACGAGGAACCACCTCGTGCATTAACTCAGTTCTCTAACTACGGCTCTACAGGTATTAACACTGCTCCTGAAGCGTATGACGTAATTGGTCGTCGCTACTATGCTGGTGTAACTGTTGACCTATAGGTTGACGGTTTAAATACCCTTGAAAAAGCCGCGCTTTGCGCGGCTTTTTTTTGTCTAAAATTTGGTATTTCTAGCAGCATACCGTTTGATGGTGCTTAGAATCTGCAGGATGAGTTTCTTCTCTCTGCCCGGTTACGTTTATAATGCGCTCTTCTTTCATATTGGAGGCTTTATGTCTCGATTCTTAGTCGCCGTTTTATTCTTCGCTTGGTTCACCCACGCTAGTGCTGCAGACCTGCAGACAGGGCTTGCTCAGTGTCGGGGAATTCAGAGCCTCGCGTTGCGGTTGCAGTGCTACGACCGTTTAGCCGATGGGCTCCCAGCCCTACCCATCTCGTCAACTAGCGCAAAAACCGCCTCGGCGGCTTTGGGATCTAAGACACCAATCACCGATAACAAAACCACCGAAGCTGTAGTTGCTCGGCCGGCGCCCGCAAAAGTTGCACCTGAGGAAATGTTCGGTAAATCGGAATCCGAGGTTCAAGAAGTCGTAAGCCGGGAGCTAGAGATTGAGTCCATTGACCAAATCTCAAGCAAGGTGACTCGCATCTCGATTAGTCCCACCAACGAGTATGTGGTGTATCTAGAAAATGGTCAGGTCTGGCGTCAGAAAGATAAGCCGGGTAAGTGGCGTATCAAAGTCGGTGAGACCGCAATTATCAGTAAAGCGTACCTGGGTTCCTATCTCATGAAATCAGATGCACGGAAGAAGAGTGTGCGTGCAGAAAGACTAAGATAATCAATAGCATAAGTAGGAAAAGGAGCTGCACCCTGTGGCTCCTCCCCATACCTTCCCCAGGTAATTGAGAAATATCGCAGTTTTCTTCATTTTTTCTTAAAAAAAGCCCCGCGCAATGAAACCTATCCCGAAAAACCGGCAACTAAGCGTACGAGAAACGAAAACCCAGGTGTGCTTCGGGGGGGAACTCCATTTTTGCCTAAAGGCTTTCAAAAGAAGCTGCGAGTAAAAGCTCTGCTAAAGAATTTAAGCAAAACCGGACAGTGCCGAAGTGATCTTGTTGGCGTGAAAGATAGTCGAGCGTCAATACGGGTCACCCTTCGTTCTCACCATAAATTACTTCCACTAACTTGGGGAATTTCAAATGAGATTAAGCAAGAAAGCTTCTAACTGGTCGCTAGCGTTTGCGCTTGCAGCCGGTGTTGGCGCAACTGGTTATACCATACCGGTGCTCGCTGACGATGATGACAGCATGCTTGAAGAGGTTGTCGTCACTGGTTCTAGGATTCGTCGTTCTAACGCCGACTCTCCTACACCTATGACTGTCATTGGTAGCAATGAGATCAAAGGTATTGGTACAACCAATATCGGTGAACTGCTTGAGAAACTGCCATCTTCTATTGCTGCGAGTAACCAGAGTAACTCTACTTTTAGCACAACCTCTTCGGGACTGGTGACCAACGCGTTACGCAATCTAAACCAGGAACGTACGTTGACTTTGATCAATGGCAAACGATTTGTGTCCGGCTTCAACCCGGGTTCGGGTTATGCCGTTGATATGAGCACAATTCCAACTGCTATGGTTGATCGAATTGAAATCATTACCGGTGGTGCTTCCGCTGTTTATGGTTCTGATGCAATTGCTGGGGTCGTAAACATCATTCTTAAAGATGATTATGAAGGCGTCAGCATGAATGTTCGGACCGGCGTATCAGCTGAAAGCGACCGTGAGCAAACTGACATTGATATCGCGATAGGTGGTAACTTCGATCGAGGTAACGCCTGGATGACATTCGGCTACTCCGACGAAGAAGGCATTCATGCACGGGATCGTAGTTTCTCCGACACCGACATTATCGAAGCTGATACAACGGGTGATGGATTTTCTGACGATTATGTTTACCTGGGCTCATCATTTCCTCCTGTCGGACGATTCGGCGGGTTCCTGGGAAATGGTCAACCATTCCGTTCAGGTATCGGAGATCAAGCGAACTCTGACCGATTTAATCGCGCCAGCAGTCGTCAATTACTCATCCCAATTGAACGCCGTTATGCAGCGGGTGGTATCTCCTATGAGATAAACGATGATCTGTCTATCAAAATGATGCTGGGTTATAACGAGACGGCAACGTCTTCTGATATTGAACCTGTGCCTCTGGATTTGAATACCAATATCTTTAATACGGATGTTGGCCAAACAGGCAACTACGATATTGCGACGTCACTCGTGATGCCTGAGTTGTTGAAACAGAATCTATTAGCATCCGGCGCGGTGGATCTAACGGATCTTGGTAACAACGTCACGGCCCGTCGACTGGTCGAATTTGGTGATCGCGGAGGTCGTGCAGACAGAACTACCATTTACGGTAATTTGGATCTTGACTATCAAATCAACGATGACTGGGCGGTAAATGCATATGCTTCCTGGGGTTCTAACAAAACCACTTTAGTGAGCAATGGTAACTTCAACGTAGAACGTGCGCGTCAAGCTCTCGACGTTGAATTGGTGAATGGAGTGGTTCAATGTGTCGATGCTTCTGCACGGCAAGCGGGCTGTGTACCTTTTAACCCATTTGGTTTGGGTACCATTGATGCTGCTCAGGTTGCGTATCTTTCTGCGGCGACAACATTTGATGCTGAAGTAGAGCAGACAGTGTTTGGCGTTAACGCGTCAGGTGAAACACCGTTAGAACTACCTGGTGGCCGAGTTGGTGTTGCCGGTGGTATTGAGTACCGACGTGAAGAAGGCAATGAATCGCCAAGTGGTCTGGTGCAGTCCGGTATAATATCCGGTAATGCTATTGCCGCGACTGGCGGTGAGTACGATGTAACTGACTATTACGTAGAGGCGCGATTCCCGATAATTGATCAGTTTATTATCGAAGCTGCTGTACGTGTAGGTGACTATTCCACCGTTGGTGATCTTTCGACCTGGAAGGTTGGATTTGATGCGCCGGTACTGGATTGGTTGCGATTCCGAGGTACGATATCTGAATCGGTTCGCGCACCGAACATTACTGATTTGTTCGCTGGTGCAGGTGAGACCTTCGCGTCTGTTCCTGATATTTGCGCAGGTGTTACAGCAACCTCTACAAACTCTCCGACAGCCGATGCAAACTGCCGGTCCATCGCACCTATTGCCGCTAGAATTGCAGCTACTGGAGCATTTACGCTGACCCAGGTGGAAACCCAATCAACTGGTGGTCGTGTTGGTGGTAACCCCAATGTGCAAGAGGAAACGGCGGAATCATTTACCATCGGTGCAGTGATTGATGTGCCCATGGTCGAAGGTCTGGTGGTTGCAATTGACTGGTATGACATCGAGATAGAGGATGCGATTGCCATCACAACTCGTGGCAACATTGTCCGTCGTTGCTTTGAAGTCGCGGCCAGTGCATTTGATCCAACCTGTGGTGGTCTTGTGGTTCGGGATTCGGTAGGTGCGCTAGTATCTGTCGACTCTGGTTCAAGTAATGAGAACAATATCAATACAGCGGGTCTAGACCTGGATGTTAGCTACAATACTGAACTGTCAGATATGAATAGTTCACTGCGTGGTAACTTGAACTTAAGTTTGCTGTACAACTACATCGATGAGTGGGAGTTGATAGGAATTGAGTCCGGTATTGTTGATGACCGTCTCGGCGAGATCCTGCAGCCAGAACATCGTTGGAATCTAACCGCAATCTATCAGCTGGATGATTTGTCTGTTACCTGGAGAACTCGCTATTGGGATGAAGTTGTGGATTCCAATACACCGACTCTCGACACTTTTGGTATTGATACAAATGGCTTCGGCAAAGATATCAATACAAAAGATGCAATCTTCTACCATGACCTCTCCGCTGGTTATGATGTAACGGATACCATCAATGTGTACTTTGGTATCAATAACCTGTTTGACGAAGATCCAGAAACTCTGGCTCAGGGTTCAAACTATGGTGGTACTGGTATCAACACTGCTGGTGAAGCGTATGACGTAATTGGTCGTCGCTATTACGCCGGTGTGAGTGTAGAACTGTAAGTTAAGTCAGCACTAAACGAAAAAGCCGCGCAATTGCGCGGCTTTTTTTTGCTGCTCTATTTTTGCTAGTCCTTTTTCTCGGCAGGACTACAGAGACTAGGTCGCGGATCGAAGTAGGTTACCCACCACGCGCTCGAGATGGGTGAGGGAATTACAAACCTCGGTTTGATGACAGCAGGGTGCATACTTTTTCATTTCTGCGTCACCAACAGTCCAGCTAGATTTTGGTTCAGGGTTTAGCCAAATGACTCGCTTGGCTTTGTCGTACATTTCACGAAGAATTTCCGACTTGCCGTCTCCGTAGTTGTTTCGAGCATCGCCCAGAATGATGATGGTAGTCTTGTTGTCGACGTCTTGCATAATGTGGCTACGGAAGTCCTGCAGCATTTGTCCATAGTCAGTCGACCCGTTGCCGTAGTCCCGCATGGTTCGAGCCATGGCTTCTTCTAGTCCCGTATTTTGGAATAATTGGGTAACTTCTCCTAGATCTGAAGAGAAAGCAAAAGAGCGAACCTTTGGTAAGACTTCCGCAAGGCTATATAAAAACATAAGAAGGAAACGGGAGTAATTGCTCACTGATCCGCTAACGTCACATATACACATGACTTTAGGTCGATCAACCTTGGAGGCTTTCCACTTAAGGTCAAAAAACATACCGTCGTATTGCATATTGTGACGGAGGGTTTTTCTGATATCTAACTGGCCACGCTTGGTCGTCTTTCTACGCTTAGAGTGAATTGAGATGAGCTTTTTGGCCATCTTAAAAACAATTTCCTGGACGTCTTTGAAATTGCGTTTCTCCAAGTTTGATAGTTTAACTTTTCTTAATAACTCTTCCCGCAGTTGTTTGCCGGATTCGTCAGCATGGAGAAAGAATTGTTTTTCAACGTAATCTCGAACCCGTTCTCTAAGACCTTCCCGTGCCCGTGTGAGCTTTCGACCGAGATCCTTCTGGCCTTGACCGAACTGCCCCTGTAAATCTGTAATCTCTTCATTTAGGCCCTTAAGACCCATTTCATCCATGATCTTTCGGGTATAGAGCCCTTTCTGGGTAAAGACAACAATTTGATTAACGTCGACCGCTCTGCCGGCTTCAACAATCGCAATTGTTTGGTCCGTGCGACTCCCTTCAGTTAAGAGTTTGCCTAACTTTGATTGCGCTTTAAGCCCGTCTTGATCTTCCGAGTCTTGAGCTTCGCCGCTTCCTCCACCTTGACCGCCACCTTTACCTGGCTGTGAGTTTTTGGGGTCACCGGAGAATTCCGCATCTTCGTCACCCTCGCCGTAGTCATCGTGTTTCTCATCATCGTCGGATGGCGCCGACGTTGCATCAATGGTGAAAAAGCGCTCGAAACAGTCGTCGAAAGCCTCTTTTTCTTCCGGCGTTTTAGCAAGCACCAGTGCTAGCGAGTTTTTGAGAAATGCTCGGTCCTGCATACCCACAACGTTCAGGCATGCCATTGCATCTAGTGTTTCGGAAGGCGATACCTTGAGCTCTGCGTTACGCAGGACCTTAACAAAGTCGACCAGGGTATCGTCTAGCATGCTAGCTTTCCTTAAGTACCTTGTTAGTGACGCTTTGTAGTTCAGCTTCTACCGTTTCAATGTCTTCCTGGAACTTCAAGATAACGTTCAAGGTTTGTTTCACAAGGTCTGCATCAAGCCCTTCGGAATTAAGCAGGATAAGCGTTCTGGCCCAGTCGATGGTCTCACTGATGGCAGGTACTTTCTTAAGGTCCATGTCACGCAATTCCTGGATAAAGTTAACCAGCTGAACCCGGAGTTTTTCTGCGATTTCCGGAACTCGTGCCTGGACAATTTGATTCTCAAGGCTGGCATCGGGGAATGGGATATAAAGATGCAGGCAGCGGCGCTTGAGTGCGTCAGAAATTTCCCGGGTATTATTACTGGTTAAGAAAACCAATGGTTTACGTTTTCCAGAGGCCTTAATAGTGCCAATCTCGGGTATCGAGAGTTGGAAGTCGGATAGCATTTCGAGCAATAGAGATTCAAATTCGTGGTCAGATTTGTCGATTTCATCAATCAGCAGCACGCAGCCCTCTTCGGCTCTCAAGGCTTTGAGTAGTGGTCTGGGTTCCAGAAATTCATCGGAGAAAAAGATATCGCCAAACTCATGAAGTTTGGCAACGGATTGAGACAATCCGGAGGCGCCGTCGAGAATTTCACCGAGGGTTTCTTTTAGTACCTGGGTATAGAGTAGTTGCTTGCCATACTTCCATTCATAAATTGCCTTTGACTCGTCGAGACCTTCATAGCATTGAAGTCTGATGCATTCGAGGTCCAACATTTTAGCCGCAGTTTTTGCGAGTTCGGTCTTACCGACCCCGGGAGGGCCTTCAATCAGGATAGGTTTTTCTAAATGGTGGGCAAGAAAAACCGCCGTCGCGATCTGCTGGTTACAGATGTAATTCAGAGCTTCGAAGTTTTCTTCGATAACGCCTACGTTAGCCAGCTTCTCATCAATGTTTACGGGCACGAGTATTCCTTATGGCAAAAAAATTGGGATCGATCCTAAGCCGTTAACAGACCGGCCAAGCATTATCCAAAGCCACTGGGCGTTTGTACAGCAGGGTAATTGTGATTAGGGCGACGTATTGGGGCGGATAAGGCCCGCTTATTCAGTCAAATATTGATTAATCCAGCCTGTGGACCTTTTCTTCAGGTTGTCCGGCTTTGTTTTATGTTTTTTCGTGGAGTCTCATCAGCCCTTCCTGGGCGACGGACGCGACCAGATTGCCTTTAGTATCATAGAAGGCACCTCGGCTTAGACCGCGAGCACCGCCGGAAAAGGGGCTATCCTGGGCGTAGAGCAGCCAATCATCGGTTTTGAAGGGCTTATGGAACCACATGGCGTGATCGAGACTGGCAACCTGGAAGTTTTCGTTGCCCCAGCTGATGCCGTGGGGTCGAGCGGCGGTATCAATCAACGTCATGTCCGATGCGTAGGCCAGGAGGCACTGATTCAGACGAATATCATCGGGCATGGTATCAACCACGCGAATCCAGGTATGTTGATAAGGGGGCATCTTCTCGGGATTAAATTCGTTAACCGGTTCGACAAATCTCATCTCGATGGGTTGTGGTCTCTTGGCGCGATCGAGGAATTGCTCGGGAATATCATCCTTAAAACGCTCTGCGAGTTCTGCCTGGCTCGGACATTGCTCCGGCGGTTTGATCTCAGGCATGGGGAATTGATGTTCTAAACCCTCTTCGTGGACCTGAAAAGATACGGCCATACTAAAAATTGCTTTACCCCGTTGTGTGGCGATGACTCGACGGGTTGTAAAACTCTTGCCATCTCGAATTCGGTCAACCTCGTAGAGTATGGGAATTGTGGTGTCCCCAGGGCGTAAGAAATATCCGTGCAGGGAATGGGCGGACCGATTCTCATCCTCCACGGTTCTAGAGGCTGCGACCAGAGCCTGACCTAAAACCTGGCCACCATAGACACGCTGCCAACCTTCTTTAGGGCTCACACCACGGAAGATATTGACCTCAATCGGTTCGAGATCCAGCAGATTAAGGAGGTCTTGGAGTTCGGGTTTCATTGCATCAATCGAGTGTTAGGAGAGGCGCGATTCTCCAAGGATTGTGCCTTCATTACAAGTAAACGGTTCATCCCGCGATCGATATGATCGCGGGATGATTCATTTTAGTACTTGTATGCTTCCGGCTTAAATGGGCCTTCTGCGGGTACATTGATGTATTTAGCCTGATCGGAGGTCAGTTTTGTTAAAACACCACCGAAACCTTTTACCATGTAGCTGGCGACTTCTTCATCAAGGGCTTTGGGTAAGACCTCAACGGTGATGGGTTGTCGTTGGCTAGCATCATGATCTGCCCATTTGCGTTCAAACAAATACATTTGTGCAAGGACCTGGTTGGCGAAAGAGCCGTCCATGATTCGAGAAGGGTGACCCGTCGCATTGCCGAGGTTAACCAGGCGTCCTTCAGACAGAAGAATGATGTAGTCTTTTCGATCATCGCTTCGATAGATTTTATCAACCTGGGGTTTAACTTCTTCCCACTTCCAGTTGTCGCGCATAAATTTGGTATCGATCTCTGTATCAAAGTGGCCAATATTACACACCACAGCGTTTCTGCTAACGGTGCGCAGAAGGTTCTCATCACAAACATTGACGTTGCCGGTACAGGTCACAATGATATCAATACGACCCATGAGGTCTGTGTCAATGTCGCTAAGCTTGCCGGTATTAGCTCCATTCTTGTAGGGAGAAACAACTTCATAGCCGTCCATACAGGCTTGCATTGCGCAGATTGGATCAATTTCAGTAACACGAACAATCATGCCTTCCTGACGCAAGCTCGCAGCAGAACCTTTGCCGACATCGCCGTAGCCAATCACAAGGGCATTTTTGCCGGCCATAAGCATGTCGGTGCCGCGCTTGATCGCATCGTTCAAACTATGGCGACAGCCGTACTTGTTATCATTTTTGGATTTGGTCACAGAATCGTTAACGTTAATGGCAGGTACCTTTAACTCACCAGCTTCCATCATCTCGTAGAGACGGTGCACACCGGTTGTGGTTTCTTCGGTAATGCCGTGAATCTTGTCTAACATTTCTGGGTATTTGCTGTGGATCATTTCCGTCAGGTCACCGCCGTCATCCAAAATCATGTTGGCGTCCCAGGGCTTGCCGTTTTCTAGAATTGTCTGTTCGATGCACCAGAGGAATTCTTCATCTGTTTCGCCTTTCCAGGCATAGGTTGGAATACCCTTGTCTGCCATTGCCGCTGCAGCGTGATCCTGCGTTGAAAAGATGTTGCAGGAGGACCAGCGAATTTCAGCACCCAGTGCAACGAGCGTGTCCATCAAGACAGCGGTTTGAATGGTCATGTGGATGCAGCCGATGATCTTAGCGCCGGCCAGTGGTTGCTCGGCATTGTACTTTTCGCGCAGAGTCATCAACGCAGGCATTTCAGCTTCTGCTAATTCGATTTCTGCATGGCCGAATTTGGCCAGGCTGATATCAGCTACTTTATAGTCTTCACTCATGGTGGTTATCCTTTGGTTATGAGGGGTTAGATGAGGTTTATGTGTATTTTTGCTGTGCTTTATCTGTGCTTTTTATTCATGAGGGTTTATGAAACATCTTGAGCTGAACCTGAAAACCGTTTTTTAGTCCCAGGTAGGCGCTTTGACCAACGTTAAATTTAGCTTCGTTCGCCCAGGTCTCGAGATCAGCGGATTCAAAGCCTAGCCATAAGTCGCCGCAGACATCCCGGGTCCAATCCTGCCCATGGGGGCAAAGGTCCATGATAAATAAGCAGCCACCGGGTTTAAGTTTGTCGAAGGCTGTTAGGAAAAAAACTGCCGGTGATGCAATGTGATGCAGGACCATATTCACGACAATTAAATCAGCTCTATCAGCCTCCAGGTCTGAAATCTCGCCCTGCTTGAAGCTTGCTTGTGCTGCTTTCTTGCCTAGATTCTGTTTCGCTTTTTCGAGCATTTCTTCTGAGCTGTCGATCGCGGTCACATGGGTGAATGCCTTTAGCAGGGCACCTAACAGTGGTGATTCACCGGGACCCACTTCGATTACGGTGGCATCGCCTGGTATGGACTCGCTATTGAGCAGATCCTGCAGGCAACCGGCGTAATGGGAGAATTCGGCAATGAGATCCTGGTTTTCCTTAAGACGATCGGCATTCTTATCAAAAAAGGCTTTTGAACTGAGTTCCCGTTCCCGGTGTACCTCGATGGCCCGCTGCTGGATATGCGTTGCGACGGGCACAGTATCGATTGCGATAAATAGCGCACGCAGCAGCCCGGCTTCAGGTTCGGTACTTGGAATAAGCGAGCGACGGTAGAAGATTGAATTGCCCTCACGTCGTGTAGACACAAGGTTTGCCGTTGATAGGATCTTGAGATGGTGGCTCATCGCCGGCTGAGGGATGCTAAATACGTGGCTTAGCTCAAGTACGCCAAAGGACTCTACCCTTAGCACCCTTAAGATATCGAGGCGCAGGGCATCCGCAGATGCTTTAAAAAACATCAGCAGTTGGTCGGTCTGGTTCTCCTGGATGACCTGATTCATTTATCGGTATATCAAAAATTTTCGATATTGTACGCGAAGCGCAATCTATATCAACTTATTTAGATATTGGACCTCTGGATATTGAACCTTTGGAAATTGGACCTTTCGATAGTGGTGCTGGGCAGGGTTGGTTGTACTTTGGTTATACTTCGATCTAACTGAACTGAATTAGAGTTGAGCCATGAGTGACAACGCCATTAGCCAGATGCAAATGCTCTACATTCCAGAAGAAGACAGGGTCTTGTTCCGGGTAAATAGTGCAGAAGGGAAGCAGTTTCGACTGTGGCTGACCCGCCGCTATATCCTGTTACTGCTCAATATTTTAAAAAACCACAGCGATGGGGATCCGGACGTAAGCATTCAGGCGACCCCCGAAGCGAAACAGGCGGTTCAAAGCTTCAAACGTGAAAAGGCGATGGAGGGTGCGAATTTCCAGGAAAAGTTCAAAGAAGAGGTGGAGGAGATGCCGTTGGGGGATCTGGTACCCCTTGCTTATCGATTGAACTATCGCCAGGAGGGAGACATCTTGCACCTTGGAATTGAGCCCAAAGCTGGGCAGGGTATCAACCTTTCCATGAACCGGGATATCAACGCATCCATGACTGCGCTTATTGCCGCAGCGGCTAAAAAAGCTGAGTGGCAGCTTAGGGTTTCTGCAGAAAAGCCTGGAAATTCGTCAATTGTGGTCAACTAAATCAAGCTTTTATTCTTGTAAATCAGGCACATGAAGCAATCCATATTGCCTCCATAGTGTTTTCATACTGAAGTCTTACACTGGTTAGGTTGACAGCGAGAAAGAGCCTTTAGCGAACTGGAGGCTTCCATTGCAAGTTAGTGCTCCATTAAGTCCTAACCTCTCCCCCAAAATTGTTAGGGCTTTTTTTTGTCCTTTTTTCGTCTAATTCTCTATTTGTTTTTACAGGCCAACCATTTTAGCCGGCGGCGTGAGCGTGGTCTGCCTGGGGATGATATCGAGGCAGCGTGACTCTAATTGTGACGCCCTTGTCATTCAGCAGGTTGGTTGCCGCAACACTACCCCGGTGATGTTCTGCAATCACTCGGACAACGTAAAGGCCCATACCGAAGTGTAACCGATTGTCAGGATTACTTTCTCGCACTGATACCATGGAGTCGAATACGTTCTCAATCATGTCCCTGGGGATCGGCGGTCCTTCGTTTGTCACAAACAGCGTTAAGTTTTGATTGTCGGTTGTTAACCCCACGGTGATGGTGCTGCCCTCCGGGGAAAAATCTACAGCATTATCAACAAGCTTATCGAGTAGTTGTTCAATACGATAATCAGATACTCGACTTAGAACTTCCCGTTGAGTACCGCGGTACTCAAATTGCCGATTGGCGTGGACCACGCGACTGTTGTTCAAATAGCTCTCAACCAATTTATGTAAATCGATAATCTCAAGTTCTTCCGACTCAAGGGCATCCTCTAAATTGGCAGCATCGGCAAGGTTTTGCACAATCATGCCAATTCGTATGACACCTCTCTTTGCACTCTCAAGGTATTTGCTCCGGGCTTGTTCTGAAGTTTCTGACTCCAGGTTTTGCAGGGAGGTACTCAAGGTATTTAGTGGGTTATTGATCTCGTGGCGAAGGGTCCGTGGCATGTTTTCCAAGAACTGGTTGTGTTGATGGAGCTTTGCCAACATGCCAGAAATGCTGCGTGCCAGGTCACCAATTTCGTCTCCGGCCCGGGTCTCACTTTTTAACTGGTTCGTCTGTAATCGCCCATAGATGTCGATGGCATTGGTTGCTTCTGCCCCCAATTTTCGTATACGGCGGGCCAGGCGAACCGAGAACGCAAGAATGAGTACGACAAATATAATAAGCGAGAGGACAGAAAAATTAACAATACGTTGCAGAGCATCCTGGCGTAGCTGTTGAATTCGATTGGTGTTTTGTTTTAGTACAACCGTACCGATCACTTCGTCTTCATTGATGATTGGATGGGCAGCAATAATGACCTCACCCTCCGTTGCAGAATAGCGCCTTTGATAACTTGGTTTACCTGCAAGAGCATCCAAAATCACCTGATCCTCGGACTCAGAATTGGTTGTCTTGCGTAACCTGGCATCCATTTGTGCATAAAAAGTGCTGACTATCTTGTCAAAGAAGCTTACCCAACGATCGAGCCAGCTTTTATCTTCAGTGACAGGTTCTAGCCCGCGGGTTTGATAGCTACCGACTTCTGCCCTGACTCTGCGCTGGGCATCAATGACCTGAATATTTGCGCCGGAATACCCGAGTCCTTCCACGATTCGCAAAACTTCAGGAGACTTGAGCAGCACCAGACCAAACGCCTCGCGTCCTGCGGATGGTAGGGTTCCGGTGATTGATTCAATTGCGCGGGTGTCCGGCTTGTCGACATCAACCACGGCCAGACCAAAGTGTTTTGTCGAACCTAGTAGTTCCAGCGGAATTCTGAACTCAATGGCATAACCCTCTTCGGTTTGGGTCATGAAACCCTGGACGCGGTTTTCTGCGACACCCTGCAATGCGTATCGCCAATCAGGGTCCATCATATAAGCCGTTGTGACACCGGGTTCGGTCATGGTCACAACCATCTTTTTAATCTCGTTATTCTGCCCGGTAAACGTAATACGGATATGATCGGACAGATCAAGGCGCAAAATGTTTCGATCTCGGAACACCAGTGCATTGTCCTTAACCTGGAGCAGTGCGTAGACCTGATCGTTGTGTTCGCCGAGCACCAGGTAGAATTGGTTGGGCACACTGCTGCTATCGGCAGCGTCTTCGTCGGTATCTGCGCCAAAGCTTACGTTGTAGGAAAGAATGCCTTCCCAGTCGTTACTTTTGCCATCGATTCGAATCGGTGTTGTCAATGGGTGGGCATACAATTGCTCATAACCTTCGGGCGACTGTGGCAATTGTTCAATGAAGTCTGGGTGACCATTTAGCAGCGTTGAAATTCCCTCGGCGGTTAACAGCTGAGCATTCGCCTGGGAATCAATAAGGAAATCTTCCATCTCACTAAGATAGGAATAGCTGAACCAGGGAATGACAACCAGCGCTAGACTCATCAGGATAAAGAGTTTGGTTGCGAGTCGCGGCCCCCGGATGTTGGACTTCATTATTTCACTGACCACCGGTAGCCGAAGCCGTATTCACTTTTGATTGCATCAAAATCAGAATCAATGCTCTCGAACTTTTTACGAATATTCCGCATGTGGGTGTTGATCGTATTATTGGTCACGAGACTTTGCATAGTGGCGTTCATCAGAGTGTCGTAGGAAACGGCATGGCCAGGTACACGAACAAGCTTCGCTAACATACGAAATTCGGTACCAGAAAGATTAATGGGCTGACCTTTCCAGGAAACTAATAGGGCTTCCTGGTCGATAGACATATCGCCCACCATTTTTGCAGTGCTTGATCCTGCTGCTCCGGACTGGCCTCTTGCCTCGTTGATGCGGAGCAGAGAGCTAATTCTTTCAGCCAGATAGTCCAGAGAAATGGGTTTGGGCAAATAGTCCCAGGCGCCTAGCCGTAGGCCACTGATTTTGTCTATCTCAGCAATTCTCTCGGTGAGAAAAATGACCGGTAAGCTGGGTGAGCGAGAAAGCAGGTCTCTGCAGATTTCGAAACCCGCATCCACTTCATCTCCTAAGATGATGTCTAGAATTGCGAGTTCCGGCAAATCGTGTTCGAATCCAGCGATGGCGTCTCGACGATTACTGTAGGCAGTAACTTCGTATCCTTTCTTGGTAATGGCATCAACATAATTGTTGCGCTGGTCGGGATCATCCTCGACGATGGCAATGCGCTTGGCCATGAAACATCCTTTTATTGTGTAGCTGTTTATTACCTAACTATGCTCTGGCACTGGAGACTAGTGTAGTCGTCTAGTGTAAGGCATCTAGTGTAAGACAATTAGTCTCAGACAATTAGTCTCAGACAACGAAAACCAGAAGTAATTTCTTCTAGTCCACCGGTTCTCCAGCATCCTTCATAACTCTTTCATTATAACTGGCGATAGGTTTGGGTATTTTCGCGTTTACTTAGATACGTTGATTGAGACATTTTTGGTGCTACAAATGAAAACAGTATTTCTTCCAGCCTCCGACGAACTCCTAAAGGACCTTAACGTTCAGGACGTCCAGCTTGTTCCCTTTAAGCCAGAATTTCTGGTCAAGAAGGAGGGCAGGAAGCCACGAAATTGGATTAGTGGATCAAGCTATCAGGAAGCAATGGAGCGACTCCGCGCACCACAAGCGTCCCCTCAATCGGCTTTTTGATCGTGCTAGCCCGGGTTTCTAACCCAACATCAGATATTTAGCTCAGTTAGTCCGGGGTCGATAGGGTTCGGCCCCATATTCGATCAGACAAAATTCATCCATCCAACTTAACGGTTGACATAATATGTCAAAGCGGTTCAAATTCTGCTTATGACATATCTACTACTTCCTACACTTTGGCTCATCGCCGGTATTGTGCTGATACTGGCTGAACTCATCATCCCCGGCGGGGTGGTTGTCTTTTTGGGTTTTGCTTGTCTGCTGGTGGCACTAGCGGTTGTGTTGGGATGGGTATCCACCTGGGTGACCGCCCTCACACTGTTTTTTGTCTCATCCGTGGCTTTAGTCATGACACTGCGATCGTTTTTTATGCGTTTTGCAGGGGGCGATTTTAGTCGTGGCAACACAATCGAAATCCTTGATGATATTGGCCAGCAGGTTGCGGTTGTCAAAACAATTGGGCCGGGCCAGAAAAGAGGTTTGATTGAATACCATGGGACTCGCTGGAAAGCCTTGAGCGATGGACAGGAAATTGACGCGGGTAATTTGGTTCAGATTGTTGGAAGAGACAATGTGAGTTACATCGTTGAGCCGATTACGGAAAGCAAACCAACAATGAACGGCGAGTGAGTCTACTTATGTTCTATTTTACGATAGCGTTATTGGTCGGCATGTTCCTCCTCTATAACTTGATTTTGATCGTGCATGTGCGGGAGGTCTGCGTCATTGAGAGACTCGGAAAATTTCGCGCTGTGCTTAACGCCGGCCTACATTTTTTGATTCCCTTTGTCGATCGGGTTGCGTACCGGCAGGAAACTCGAGAACAGTGTCTGACCATTCCTCATCAGAGCTGTATTTCACGGGACAATATTCAAATTGATGTGGATGGTTTGCTCTATATCAAAGTCATGGATCCGTACAAGGCGAGCTACGGCATTGAAGACTATCTGATTGCGGCAGTGAATCTGGCCCAAACCACCGTCAGATCGGAAGTGGGTAAACTGACACTCGGCGGTACCTTCTCGGAGCGTGAAGCATTAAACGAAACGATTGTGAGAGAAATTGACCATGCCTCAGAGCCCTGGGGTATTAAGGTGCTGCGTTACGAGGTAATGAACATTACGCCGTCGCCCACGGTGATCGACACCCTGGAAAAACAAATGGAAGCAGAGCGACGCAAGCGGGCGGAAATCACCCTTGCTAACGCTGAGCGGGATAGCACAATTAAATTGAGCCAGGGGGAGAGGCAGGAAGCGATTAATATCTCTGAAGGAGAACGGCAAAAACGAATTAATGAGGCCCACGGTCGAGCCGAGGAGATTTCGATCCTCGCCACGGCAACAGCTGAAGGCACTTCCCTTGTTGCAAATGCGATCAACCAACCGAGTGGTGAGGATGCAATGAATCTCCAGCTGGTTGAGTCCTATATCGAACGGCTGAAAGAATTGCTGGCTAATTCTGAAGTGAGCGTTGTGCCGGCAGAGCTCGCCAAAATCGATGGGTTCTTTACCGGCTTTGACCAGGTAGCCCAATCCATCAAAGGCAGTAACGGCGGAGACAGATCATGATGGATATTTTTGTAATGGTGATCTGGGGCATCCTATTTTTGGTGCTGGTGGTCAAGTTCTTTCAGTCGATACGGTTAGTTTCTACCCAAACAGCACATATTGTTGAGCGCCTGGGTAAATATCATAAGACCCTGGAGGCTGGGTTTCATGCCTTAATCCCTTTTATCGACACGGTCACTTTTGTCCAGGATCTAAGGGAAGAAGCGATAGATGTCCCGCCTCAGGACTGCTTTACCGGTGATGAGGTGAAGGTGATTGTGGATGGTGTTATCTACATGTCAGTTATGGATCCGGTAAAAGCCAGTTATGGCATTGTAGATTATCGCGACGCCGCAGTGTTGTTGGCTCAAACGACAACCCGATCGGTCATTGGGACGTTAGATCTGGACAGAACGTTTGAAGAGCGGGACGTGATCAGTGCTAAGGTGGTGGAAGTGTTAGACCTTGCGGGCGCCAGCTGGGGAATTCGTGTTCACCGATATGAAATCAAAAATATTGAGCCTCCCCATACGGTTCGAAACGCCATGGAGATGCAGGTCAATGCTGAGCGAGAAGGTCGGGCGGTAATTGCCACCGCAGAAGGAGACATGCAAAGCCGGATTAATCGATCAGAGGGACTTAAGGCCGAATTGATTAATCGCTCGGAAGGCGAGATGCAAAAGCGGATCAATGAAGCTGAAGGTAACGCGGAAGAGATTCGTGCAATTGCAGTTGCTACCGCAGGTTCAATCGAAAAAATTGCCGGAGCGCTTAACGAAAAAGGCGGTACCGCAGCCTTTAAATTGAAACTAAGTGAACGTTATATTGATGTTATCAGGAGCCTGGAGAACAGCCGGATTGTATTGCCCATCAATATTGCGGAATACCGTGGCTGGTTGGACAACCTTGGTCTTGGGAAGACTTTAAAGGACGACGGGTCGAAATAGCCCTGCCAAAATCTCAGCCGAAAAGAGCCTAGGCTTTGAATTCCTCGTGTTGTCCCTGTGGAATGCGAGGAAACCTGGGATCGGTAGCCCAGGGAATAATGTCCGCAGTGGTGAATAACCATTCCAAAACGTCTGCTTTAAAAGCGCTTAACTGTTTCTGGCGTTCAGGGTTTTGGGCCAGGTTTATGGTTTCATTGGGATCAGTGACTCGATCGTAGAGTTCATCATTTTCGTAGAGTCGATAAACATAGGTATATTGTTCGGTGCGAAGTGAAATGGCCTTGCCCACCAGCTCCGGATCCTCATGTTGTAACTCGGACTTTTTGGCGTACTCGCCACTGGCCTCCTCCAGTAAATCTAATTCCGAAATGGCGAAGCCGCCTTCAGAAAACGCAGAATCGCGAATGGAGTGTCCGGGGTCTTTGAATACCGGTACTAAAGATTTGCCGAATTGAGTGTGACCTATTTCTATTTCGGCGAGTTCCAAAATGGTTGGCAGAATATCAACCATCTCAGTAAAGGTCTGAGCCGTACTGTTAGACTTGATCCCAGGGCCAGCGACGATTAATGGGTTTTGGAGTAAACAGTTATCGAGCCCGGAGGGCCATTTTTCGACCAGATCAAAGTCGCCGGCATACTCACCATGGTCTGTAAAAAATAAGGTGACGGTGTTGTCTGTCTCACCATTTTTTTCTACCTGCTCAAGGATTCGTCCAAGTTGCCAGTCAACACGACTGATCATGCCGTAGTAGACTCGTTGGATCTCCTGCCATTCGGATTCCTCCAGCTGTGTCGTTCCGAGCTTGTCCCGGATACCCTGGTGAAATTTAGGTTTGCCCTGCCCGTGGTGTTTGATTCTAGGAGCAACGTCATTCGGGGAGTACATGCTATACCAGGGGTCTTCCACTTCGAATGGCAAGTGGGGAAAAATGAGCGGTAGCCAAAGACACCAGGGGCCGTCAGGCCGGTCTGCGAGCCAGTCCAGCGCCGTTTGAGTTGCTGCCTCGTCAAAGTCTAGCCAGGTGTCTCCCGGCCGTTTGCCATGGTAGAAAGCGTTATACAAAGCGCTCCCAGCCTCAAACTGGGGGCCCATGCCCATTTTGTTCGGCTTTGTTGTCCAGCCGCAAAAGTGAGTGGAATCTTCGGTTACCCCAGGTGCAAAAACATCACCGCGAGCCCCGGCAAAAGCGACTTGATAACCACCGTCCTTCAGGTACTTAAGTAGATTGGGTTCCTGGGGCTGGACCAGATGGGTCAGGGTTCTATGGCCACGGGTGTGGGGATACCAACCGGTCATCAGGTTCACGCGAGATGGTCCGCAGACGGGATGGTTTGCATAGGCATTGGTGAACTTCATGCCCCGTGCCGCGAGAGCATCGATATTGGGTGTTTGAATATGCGGGTTGCCAAAACAACCGATACAATCGGCGCGCTGTTGGTCAGGCATAACCATCAGAATATTAGGTCGGCTTGATTTTTGTGGGCTCATTAATGAACACCATGCATACGCTTATGGAGCAGTGGAGAAATCAGTAACATAAATACACCGAAGCCGATGGCAACCATGGCTAACTTTTCAAACACAGTGCTATAGGTCAGCAAGGAGGTGGCTGCATCAATAGCGTCACCGGAAGAAGCATCTATTGCCATCGCGCCGGCGATAATACCGCCGGCGTAAGAAGCAAATGCGCTAGACAAAAACCACACTCCCATCATCATGGCCGCCACTTTTTGAACTGAAAGTTTGGTGACCATTGATAACCCAACCGGAGAAAGGCAAAGCTCGCCAGTGGTATGTAACAAGTACATCAGGGCTAACCAGATCAGTGCGACGCTGCCATTTTCATCTGCCTGGGATGCACCATAAACCAGCACCGCAAACCCTAATCCGACCTGAATAATGCCGAGTCCAAATTTTGCGGGGGTGGTGGGTTCCAATCCGTTGGCTGATAGCCGCACCCAGAGCCAGGCGAATAGGGGTGCACAAACGATAATAAAAAATGGGTTGAAGGCCTGGAACATACCAGCGGTCAGATTGCCTTTATCGATGTTGCGGTCTGTGAATAGCGTTAGGGATGAGCCAGCCTGTTCGAACAATGCCCAGAAAAAGACCGATGCGATGATTAAGATTAACATTACGAGCATTCGATCGCGTTCAACCGTGGTGCATTTGGCGAGGGAAAACCAGATTGTCCATGCAACAACAATGGTGCCAAGGGCCAGTAGTGCAAAGCCCAGTTCAGACGTGCGCTGAATGATCTGCCAAATCGCAAACACCGAGATAACACTCACCAGGTAAATCAGCCGCTCCTGACTTAAAAATGAAAAGTTTAGGAATGGACCAACGGGTTTGGCTAGCACCTCAGGTGCAGGAGGTTCGCCGTAACCTTGCAGGTGCTGCCGAAAGATTAGGAACACCCCAAGACCAAACAACATGCCGATGCCTGCTAAACCAAAACCGTACCGCCAGCCGTAAGTTTCTCCCAGGTAGGCGCAGGCTAACGTAGCGGTGAAGGCGCCGACATTGATGCCCATGTAAAAAATGGTAAAGCCGCCGTCCCGCCGTGGATCTTTTTCCCCATAGAGTTGGCCGACAATTGTGGAAATATTGGCTTTTAAGAAGCCGACCCCGACGATGATAAAGGACAAAGACAGGTAGAATGCCTGGGTATGGATTCCACTCCGGACAACTTCTCCACCAATGAGTTCTGCTGCTGGGCCCTCAAAGGCCATACCGAAATGCCCTAATACCAGTAACACAGCGCCAAAGGTCACGGCTTTCCGGTATCCCAGGTACCGATCTGCAATCAGTCCGCCGATGAGAGGCATTGCGTAGACTAAAGATCCATAGCTGCCATAAATCAAGCTCGCTTCTTTGTCTCCGAACAGGAAGTGTTTGGTCAGGTAGAGTACAAGTAATGCTCGCATACCGTAGTAGCTAAACCGCTCCCACATTTCTGTGAAGAACAGAACAAACAGACCCTTCGGATGTCCTAGAAACTCATTCGGTTGTACAGTCGCGGTGTCGGTCATAACTCACTACTTATTTCACCCAGCATGTTGAACCGTTGTAACAGAACTCCACACTTTTTTCATCACAGAGCTGTCTCTACCCAATCCGCGGGCAGGGCTGCTACAGTTCTGTGATGCAAAACTTAACCCGAATTGCCATAGCATTAATCCTCGCCATTGCGTTTGCTTGCGCCTGGTACTTCGATTTTTTTGAGTATCTGACGGTTGATCGATTGCGTGAAATTAAAGCTACACTCGGGGTCTGGGCCCCCATTGCATTTGTGGTGGCATTTGTTGCTGGAGAGCTGTTGCAGGTCCCTTCGGTTTTCTGGGTGCTCTGTGCTGGACTGATCTGGCCGTGGTGGATAGCGCTGCCGCTAGCACTCGTCGCAGCATTGTTGGCTGCGACGGTTGCTTTTTTAGTGGCCAGACATGTTCTCGGAGATCGCTTTCATGAAAAATTGCCAAAAGGGTTCGAAGGACTAAATAAAGGCCTGCAAAATTCACCGCTTAGGGCAATCGTGGCTATTCGGCTAACGACGTTCCTGCACCCCGTTGTGCATTGGGTGCTCGCTGCCTCACCTATTTCGTTGGCAACCTTTCTGCTGGGTACGCTGATTGGCATATTGCCCGGTGTCATTGCCATCATCTTTTTGGGCCAGAGCTTCGTCAATTGGTGGGATGAATACGCCTACTGGATTGTCGGTGTCGGTGGCGCGGTAGGGATTGGTTATTTGGCCTATCAACGAAGCAGGACAGTTGTATCTGATGGGGACTAGAACTTATTTAAGCAGCAGAATTAGCCTCGAAAGCTGGCGGAGAATTGACGGGCTTGAGTTGTTCCGTTGGAGTATAAAAATATTTTTCATCACCCTATTGCGTTTTTAGAATCTGGGATTAATATGCGTTTGCCTCACATCGGGTGGGGTCATTTTTGGAGTAATATGCAGATGGCTACAAAGCAAAAATCTGTGTCCAAATCTTCCAAGCCAAAAACAGGCGCAACGGTTTCCGCTGCTAAACCTGCTAAAAAGCAGAAAAGAAAGTAAGACGCAAGTCGCAATAATAAGCCCGCTAGCCGAAAGGATAGCGGGCCTATTTGTTTCTGCGTCCAGATTATGGCCGCCTGTGTACTAGCAGTTTCCGACCTAAAGGTTGATCTACATCAAGTCCCTGCTTCGAGACATTGCACATAATAAAAGCTGAACGATCATCCAATAAAGGTGAGACCCATGTTCAAGAAAGTTATGGTGGTAATTGATGCGGATGCCGATCATCAAGTTTCCCTCGATAAAGCCCTAAAGTTAGCCAAGCAAGATGATTTTGAGCTAATTCTGCTGTCCTGTGACCACACACAGTACCTGCTCGAGGGCTACTATTTTGATGGCCCAGAAATCAAGAAACTGCGCTCGGAATATCTCGCAGAGCGTAAAGCTTTATTAGAGAAAATTGCAGAACCGCTGCGGGAAAATGGCCTGGTGGTCACCACAGTAGCGGAGTGGTCTTACCCTAATTTCGAGGGGATAGTCGCCCGCGCAAAATTCTTTGATGTGGATCTCATTATCCATCACGTCATTCGTCATGGTGCCATATCGAGGTTGTTGCTGACCCACGACGATTGGCAATTGCTCCGTTTTACTCCGGCTCCTCTTCTGATTGTTAAGGACAAGCCCTGGAAGGACCAAATGGCGATTGTGGCTGCGGTGGATCCGTTCCACGCACGACATAAACCCTCGGGTCTTGATCACAAGATACTAAACGTCAGTCAAAGGTTGGCGAAGTTACTGGATGGCAATGTGTTGGCTGTGCATGCGTATCGATCCGAAATTTTTTCTGGCACCTACCCTTTAGAGGCAAGAGCGCAACATCAAGCGGCGTTTAAGGCGCTCATGGATGATGTGGGGTTGCCAGAAGAACAACGGCTGCTAGTAGAGGAGGCGCCGGTCTTCGCCCTACGTCAGGCGGAGGAGTTGGCGGATGCCAATGTAGTGGTGATGGGTGGGATTTCCCGCAGTATGGTGGCGGATTTGTTGATTGGTAGTACGACGGAACAGGTGGTGGACTATTTAAGCAGCGATGTATTGGTCCTGAAGCCCGATGATGTGGACGATCCCCGCAAAGGAGAGCCGTCATGATCAAAAAGTTGCCTCGATGTCTTTTTGTTTTCCTCTCGCTAGCAATGGTTACAGCCTGCAACAATCGAGAGTTTAATTTGCCGCCGGGCGATGTAGAAGCAGGTCGCACGACTTTTGTGCTTCTGCAATGCAACGAGTGTCACACTGTAAAAGGCGTTCCGTATATGGGTTCTGACCACCACGAGATTAAAGTTTCACTGGGCGGAAAAACCACCAGAGTAAAAAGCTACGCGGACCTGGTTACCTCGATCATCAATCCGTCTCACCGGCTATCCCGTGAAGGCGTCAATAACACCACGACCGACGATGGTCAGTCGCGCATGCAAAATTACAATGAGTTTATGACGGTAGAGGAACTGACAAATCTGGTTACGTTTTTAGAGTCTCGATATGAAATTTGGGTGCCGACCACCTATGACTATTGATGACCAAACTTGCAACCCAGGAAAAAACTAGTGGTTTGACGGCACATGGCTGAGCTGAAGAGACGGCTCACGCTACCGCTTTTAGCGTTCTATGGGCTTGGCAGCATTGTCGGTGCCGGCATTTATGTGTTGCTCGGCGAGGTAGCAGGCATTGCTCAAGCCAGTATGGGGTTGGCGTTCCTATTGGCGGGTTTAATTGCCGGACTAACAGGGTTTTCTTATGCTGAATTAAGTTCCCGTTATCCCAAAAGCGGCGGCTCGGTGTTGTTTGTTGATATCGCATTTGAACGACCCTGGTTGTCGAGGGTTATGGCCTTTGTGCTGCTGTTCACGAGTGCCGTATCTTCGGCGGTGATATGTCATGGGTTCGTAGGCTACTTCCAACTTTATATCGAATGGAGTAGCCCGCTAATTATTGTGCTGCTCTGTGGTGTGATGTTCCTTGTGGCGAGTTGGGGAATCAGGGAGTCAGCGATCTTGATTTCTATCATTACCTTGCTGGAGGTGGGAGGACTCATACTAGTTTGCTTTGTGGCGAGTGAATTGCCACAGAGAGAATCTTTTGTCCAGATCATCGATGCTTCAGCTGGAATTGGCGCGATTACTGCCGCCGCGTTTATAGCGTTCTATGCGTTTATTGGTTTTGAGGACATGGTGAGTGTCGCGGAAGAGGTCATCGAACCTGAGGTCACGATGCCAAGGGGGATTTTGATCGCGATCACGTCCTCTAGTCTTCTCTATTTTTCAATAGCGGTTGTCGCAACCCTGCGAATAGATTTGCAGCTATTAAGCGAAAGCGCATCGCCGCTGGCTCTGATGGTGGGCCACGATCTTAGCGCGATGCATAAGGTGAGTCTAATTGGCATGGTTGCGATCTTAAATGGCGCGCTGGTGCAGATTATTATGTCTGCTCGTGTGCTATACGGAATGGCAGATCGGAAGCTAATTCCGGAATTCTTCGGCAGGGTGAATCCCATCACCCACACTCCGGTTGGCAATACTTTTGTCACCTGCTTGGTTGTGATGGCGCTAGCGCTTTCATTCGATTTGGTTGCCCTTGCTAAGGTCACGAGCGCCATGATGCTGGCAATATTTGTGTTGGTAAATTTGAGTCTGATACGGATCAAATTAAAACAACCAGACAACCTTGCTTTTAATATGCCTATCGCCATGCCGGTAGTGGCGCTTCTGTGTACCTTTGGCTTGCTGGTTCAACAAATTCTAACGGGGTTCACTTGAGCTTTAAGCGTGTTGATGCGGTGAAGAGAAGTCTTCTTCTGGGTTATGAACTTCTAATAAAAAGCCCAAGGCTTGTTCTGTGGGGGATGGCTTTGCTCAGCCTGCTGGCAGCTTATCATGCCCAGAAGTTTGTCTTTGATGCCTCCTCGGAAACTCTGCTTGTCGAGGACAGCGAAAGCCTGGCGTTCTACAACCGGATGGTCGAAACGTTTGGTGAGACAAGTTTTGTAGTGCTGACCTATTCGCCTGACTCGAGCGACTTGTTTAGTGAAGTTGAACTCGGTCAGATCTCGGCACTGCAGGATAAATTGAATCGATTGGATGGCGTTAAAGACACGGTCTCGATTCTCGATGTTCCATTGTTGAAAAGTCCGCCGATTAGTCTTGATCGATTCGATGCGAACTACACAACGCTCGGAGCAGGAACTGCGGATACAGCACTCGCTCGAGAAGAGCTTCGTCGCAGTCCATTGTTTCGTGAGTTGTTGATTTCTGAGGATGCCAAAACTGCAGTCATCCAGGTGAACCTGGAAGCTAATCCGGAGTTGGCTGCGCTATCAAAGCGCCGTGCCAGATTGCGCCAGGATTCAAGCGCCTCAACCGATGAGTTGGCCGAGGTCGAGGAAACTTACTTCTTAAAGAATGAAAGCGCAAAAATCCGGCGAGCACAGTTAATTGATGAAATACGTGCTATTCGCGATCACAGTCAAAGCGATGCAATCATTCGATTCGGCGGGGTGCCCATGGTCGCCGGAGATATGATCGCATATGTTCGCGCCGACACGGTCAACTTCGGTATTGCGATACTTTTGTTGGTTGCTCTTTCCCTGTGGTTCTTCTTTAGAAAGCTCAGGTGGGTGTTGTTGCCGCTATTGAGTAGTGCAATATCCGTACTCTGGATGATGGGCTTGTTAGGTTATCTCCAGCAAGCGGTAACCGTTATTTCGTCTAGTTTTGTACCCCTTGTGGCGATCATCACAATTTCATTTAACGTCCATCTCATTGTGCGCTATCGAGAGTTGCGGGAGGATCAAGAAGCGGATCAATTGACAATGGTTCGAGAGACGATGCTCTCAAAGCTTGCGCCTTGTATCTACACAGCGTTAACCACCATTGTGGCCTTTAGTTCTTTGCTCACGAGTGGCATCGAGCCTGTGTCATCCTTTGGCTCGATGATGTGTATGGGGGTTGGCGTCTCACTGCTGGTGACTTATCTGTTGTTTCCGGCGGTCCTACTGCTTGCGCATAAAACAGAGAAATCTGTCACGGTGGGGCGAGAGCAACCTCTCACCAACTGGTTCCGAGACCTCAGCATTCATCATCCAGCTCGACCCCTTGGCGGGGCGATGATTCTGGCGCTGTTAAGTTTGATTGGAATTACTCAGTTGAGTCTAGAAAATCGCTTTGTCGACTATTTCAAAGACGGCACAGAGATTCGCCGGGGTATGTTATTTCTTGATCAGGAATTGGGCGGCACAATGCCGCTGGATATCATTATTCAGCAGGAACCCTATGAGGAATGGCTCGATCCTGACGATGATTTTGGTGAGGCAAACGACCCTTATCCTGAACGGTATTGGTTTACCCCAGACAAGATTAAGTTGTTAGAGACTATTCAACAAAATCTAGAGCAGCGACCGGAAATTGGCAAGGTCATCTCATTGTCTAATCTTGAGCGGGTTGCCAGGGAATTTAACGGTGGTGAGCCCCTGGACGACTTTGCTATTCACTATATTTTAGAGGCGATTCCACCTGAATTGAGGGCTGCCTTTATTGAACCCTACGCGTCTCCCCGAACCGGCGAGTTACGAATCTCGGCTAGAATTCGAGACAGTGGGGAAGGTATGCCGCGAGCGGACCTGCTTGATGACATTATTCGTTTTTGTCTTGAGGACGCTGGTATTGATGCCGATTCTGTACGCTTAACAGGGATGGCCGTCTTGTTTGATGAGATGCTTAAGCAACTATTTGTTTCCCAGGCATCAACTATCGGGTTTGTGCTAATCGCAACCTATCTGATGTTCAGTATCTTGTTAGGTTCTACGGTTCTTGGCCTGGTTGGAATTTTGCCTAATTTGGTTGCGCCGATGGGAGTGCTTGGAATTATGGGTTATGCGGGGATGCCCCTGGACATGATGACCATCACGATTGCGGCCATAGTGATCGGTATTGGCGTCGATGATGCGATTCATTATCTGCACCGGTTTAAGGCCGAGCGTGAAAATGGCGCCAGTGTTGTCCTGGCCATTCAGGAGAGTCACGGCAGTATTGGACTGGCAATGTATTTCACCTCCCTCACGGTCATCTTTGGCTTTTCTGTTCTGTCTTTTTCGAATTTTATTCCAACGGTTTATTTTGGCGTGCTAACCGCGCTGGCGATGGCGCTCGCACTGGTGGCGAACTTGACGGTTTTGCCAGCATTGTTGCTGAAAATCTACGGTAATTCTGACCAGCCGGTGGATACCGCTACCTGACCTGACCTGCTGTTCCAGCGGTCGGGCGAAGTATGTACCTTGCTACCTAACACAGGATCTAGAGCAACCTTGGGTTGCGGGTCATTGTGGCATCACTGGATAAAAACCATAATGCCAATTTGTTGTGAGGCAACCTTAAGGATCAACATGACGGACTATATGCAAGGAAAGGTGATCGTGATCACTGGGGCGGCGGGTGGCTTCGGCAAGCTTGTGAGCGAAAAAGCCGTGGCGATGGGGTCTAAAGTTGTGGCTGCTGATATTAATCAATTGCAGCTTGATAATGTCGTTGGGAATATTCAGTCCGGCCTTTTGCCGGATACTGTTTCAAGCTCCCATTCAGCCTCCAAGCCAAAGCAGGGAGAGATTTCAAGCTTTGTAGCGGATGTGACGGACGGTGATCAGTTCAGGGCTTTGGCCAGGCATGCCATCGAGACCTTCGGTAGCATCGATGTGATGATCAACAATGCGGGTATTATGCCCCTGGCTTTTTTTGCAGATCACGAACAGGCGAAGGATGCCTGGGAGCGGTGTATCGATATCAACTTCAAAGGGGTATTGAACGGTATTAACGCGGTATACGATCAGATGATTCAACAGGGTCGGGGTCATATCATCAATTTGTCTTCAATTTACGGTAATTTTCCTGTGGCGGGAGGTGGTGTGTACGGTGCGACCAAAGCCGCGGTAGATTTTCTGTCGGAGTCTTTACGCCAGGAGACCCAGGGTAAAATCAAAGTGACTAATGTGAAACCTACCGGTATTCCGGCGACTGGACTTGGTGCTGGGGTGATCAATCCGCTTGCCGTCTCCGGAATACTGGGGGGCAATGCGGCGGCCTATATGGCGCGTTTAGCCCAGGCAGCTGAAGGCAATGTGCCGGCAGAGTTAATGGACCCAGAAAAAATCGGCTACTACGCCCTCGACCCTGAGTATTTAGCAGATCAGATTATCTATGCGATTAATCAACCCTGGGGTGTTTCTATTAGCGAAATCACGGTTAGAGCCTCCGGTGACGCCTACGTGATATAAACCCGTACTGAAACTATGCTGTCGCCGGTTACCAATAGGTAACCGGATGATTTATACAACTGATTGCTGGATACCACTGCATGCTCCCCAGAATATTGATTGGCCTTAGTTTGGCGTTGCCGCTTACATTGCCTGTGTCTGCAAAGGAACTACCCCTTGAAACCCTGAGGATGGCCGATGGCTTCAAGATTGAGGTTTATGCTGAGGTGCCCAATGCCAGGCAGATGGCCCAGGGTGCCGATGGCATTGTGTATGTAGGCACCAGGCGACTCGGTAAGGTCTTTGCCGTTGTCGACGGGAATGGTGATTTTTCCGCCGACGAGGTTATTGAGATCGATTCGGGTCTAAACCTGCCGAGTGGGGTCGCCTATCAAAACGGCAATCTTTATGTGGGTGCGGTCAGCGAAATTCTCGAATATCCAGGGATTGATACCAGTCTGGAATCTCCTCCAGAACCCAGAAAAATTATTGATGATTTACCCACTGACCGACATCACGGTTGGAAGTTTATCGATTTTGGACCCGATGGCCTGCTTTATGTGCCGGTGGGTGCACCTTGCAATATTTGCCTTTCGGCGGACCCCAGGTACACCTCTATTTTGCGATTTGATGTTGCCCAGTCCCAGTCCCAGTCCCAGTCTAAGTCTAGGCTGCAGCCTGAAATTTATGCCACGGGTATTCGGAATACCGTCGGCTTCGACTGGCATCCCGAGACAGGTGAGTTGTGGTTTACGGATAATGGGCGGGATAATCTGGGGGATGATTCCCCTTCCTGCGAGTTAAACCGGGTGACCGCCAAAGGCCAGCATTTCGGCTATCCCTATTATCACGCCGAGGGCATTGTTGATCCGGAGTTTGGTACTAAAGGCAAAACAGCGGATCAGTATGTTGAACCTGAGCTGTTACTTGGCCCCCACGTTGCGCCCCTTGGCATGCTGTTCTATACCGGCAAGATGCTGCCCTCGAAGCTGCATCGTCAAGCCTTGATCGCAGAACATGGGTCCTGGAACAGAACCCCAGAAGCGGGTCATACGGGCTATCGAGTGTCTGTCGCCCAGGGACAAACTGGAGGTCTTCGCCATGAGGTGCTGATTGAAGGTTGGTTGGAAGCGTCCAATGAGGCCTGGGGTCGACCGGTGGACCTGTTACAACTAAAAGACGGCAGCGTACTGATTTCGGACGACCAAGCGGGGGTTATTTATCGGTTAACCTATCGGGAACCGAGCTCAGAATCTAAGCCAGAGGAATAGACGTCCGATAAGCCGAGGTTAGAAGCTGCGGGAAGTCGAGAAGGTTGCCAGTTCCTGCATAGCTGATTTGAAGGTTGAGTCAGCAAGGCAGTCGATACTGGCGCTGGCCGCTGCTGTTTGTTCGAGGGCCAATTGTTGGGTGTAGTCGAGACCACCGGTTTCTGTGACGACTTTGACCATGTCAGCAAAATTTTCAACACCTCCGGTCATGATCGCCTCCTTAACAAATTCAGCCTGGGCCTGATTACCCCGGGCCCGGGCTATGATTAATGGCAGTGTCATTTTGCCTTCCGCCAGATCATCTCCGACATTTTTACCAAGATTTGTGGTGTCACCGCGATAGTCCAAAACGTCGTCAACCAACTGAAATGCAAGGCCGATGTGAAGACCGAACTTCTTAAGGGCTGCTTCTTCCTCGGGGCTGGCGTTGGCCAATACCGCCGCAGAATGTGACGCGGCCTCAAATAACATGGCGGTCTTTCTGCTGATGACCTCCATGTAGCTGGCTTCGGAGATATCTGGATTGCGAATATTGGTGAGCTGCTGGACCTCGCCTTCAGCGATTGTATTGGTCGCATGGGAAAGAATCTCCATGACCCGGAGGTCGCCAATCTCGACCATCATCTCGAAAGCTCTAGAATGGAGAAAGTCACCTACGAGAACACTTGCCGGATTGCCCCAGGTAGCGTTTACGGTCTTGCGGCCCCGCCTGAGTTCCGAGGCATCAACAACATCGTCGTGGAGTAACATGGCGGTATGAAGAAACTCGATAATGGCGGCGAGGGCAATATGCTCGCGACCTCGATACCCGGACGCATTAGCGGACAGTAATACCAGCAAGGGTCGAAGTCGTTTACCGCCAGCATCTATTAGGTATTCTGATATTTCTTCGACCAGCGGTACATGGGAGCTAAGGCTGTCGAGAATGAGCTGATTGACGGCGGCAAAGTCCTGCTCGACAACAGCGAAAAAGGGTAATTTCATCTGGTGGCTCAATTTAGGCGGTTCAGTCGAGCCATAGGGCTGAACTGAGGGGCTCAAATGCTAGAGTTGGGGCTATGGCCTGTCAAGTCGCCTGGTGATTCATGGCAAGGAAAATCGCCGAATTATCGGTTGATTGCCGCAAATCCATCCCGTAGAATTGCGCACCCTGATTCTGGGCTAGCCCATGGTTTGGCGGACGTACCATTTTAAAGGTTCTGTGGCCGCTTAATACCGCTCTCAGGTTAGCCAATTCAACAAAATAGAGACAAGAACATGTACGCTGTAATTAAAAGTGGTGGTAAGCAGCATCGCGTTGAGCCCGGTGAAGAGCTCAATCTAGAAAAGCTAGATGCCGAAGCTGGCGCGACAATAAACTTTGACGAAGTGATGATGATTGGCGACGGAGCTGATATCAAGATTGGAACGCCATTCGTTGAGGGCGGTCAAGTGTCCGCTGAGATCGTGAAGCATGGTCGTGACGACAAGGTCACCATCATCAAAATGCGTCGACGTAAGCACTATCGTCGTCAGGCAGGACATCGCCAGGCATATACGCGCGTTAAGATCACAAATATTTCCGGAGGCTAGGCAATGGCGCATAAGAAAGCAGGTGGTAGTACTAGAAACGGTCGCGATTCCGAGTCGAAACGATTAGGTGTCAAAATCTACGGCGGTCAAGCGGTTGTGCCAGGCAATATCATCATTCGTCAGCGCGGGACTAAGTTCCACGCCGGTAAGAATGTAGGTTGTGGCAAGGATCATACGTTGTTTGCAAAGGCAGGAGGCAAGGTACAATTTGCCGTTCGTGGCCCGAAACAACGCAAATACGTGGATGTTGTTGCTGAGGCTTAAGTCCAGGTAGTTTTATGAAAAAGCCCTGTCATCGACGGGGCTTTTTTTTGCGGGTGTATTTTATCGTTGTTTATGCAGATATTTTTTGCAGGCAACATTTTTCTAAGAATAGGTAAACTAGCTCAATGAAATTCGTCGACGAAGCCAGTGTGCATGTGGAAGCAGGAAAGGGTGGTGATGGCTGCCTGAGCTTTCGTCGCGAAAAATATATCGCCAAGGGTGGCCCCGATGGCGGCGATGGCGGTGATGGCGGCTGCGTTTACCTGATCGGTGATGAAAGACTAAATACACTGATCGATTTTCGTTTTCAGCCCCGGTATCGCGCTCAGAAAGGAGAGCACGGCAAGGGTAAAGATCAGACGGGTTCAAAAGGCGAAAGTATCTATCTTAAGGTGCCCCTTGGTACCAGTGTGTTCGACGAGGAAAGCGGCGAGTATCTAGGAGATATCAACCACGCGGATGAGACCTTGCTTGTTGCCCAGGGTGGTTTCCATGGTCTGGGCAATACCCGTTTTAAATCGAGCACCAACCGGGCGCCCAGGCAGACCAGCCCCGGATCTGCGGGTGAAGTACGAGACCTCCGTTTTGAACTGAAACTGCTGGCGGATGTCGGCTTGCTCGGTTTGCCAAACGCCGGAAAATCTACCCTGATCAGTTCCGTATCCGCCGCCCGGCCCAAGGTCGCTGACTACCCATTTACTACGCTTGTGCCCAATCTCGGTGTGGTTAAGGTCGGCGACAACAGCTTTGTTATGGCGGATATCCCGGGATTGATTGAAGGTGCCGCTGAAGGTGCGGGCCTTGGTGTGCAGTTTTTAAAGCATCTGGCTCGGAACCGATTATTGTTACACCTGCTGGATGTTGCGCCGATGGATGGGTCTGATCCTATCGATAATTATCGCGTGATCGAAAAAGAAGTAAGAGCCTATTCCGAGGGCATTGCGAGCAAAGATCGCTGGCTGGTAGTGACAAAACTAGACCTGATTCCTGCCGCAGAGGCAGAGGAGAAAATTCAATCGATACTAGCGGGCATTAATCACGAAGGCCCAGTATTCCGCATTTCTGCTGTCACCCAGCAGGGAACCGATGACCTTTGTCAGGCGCTGCAGCAGCACCTGTTGGATTTGCGCCGAGATGAAGAGGAGGCCGCCGCACAAGAAGCGGCGGATCAGAAAATTCGAGAAGAGACCCACGCCTATTCATTGCGTCAACGGGAACTGCGCCGAGCCAAACGTCATCAAGCTCAAGAACAGGCTGACGATGACGACGATGATTTTGACGTTGAGGTTCACTACGAGCCGTGAGCGGAGAAGCGAATAAAGAGATTCAGCCGGAGGTCTTTGACGCTGGCCGGATTTGGGTCATCAAGATTGGAAGCTCACTACTGACTCGAAACGGCAAAGGTCTAGCGCTCGACCTGATTGCTGACTGGACGAAGCAGATCGTTGAGTTGCGCCGATCAGGCATAGAAATTGTCCTGGTATCCTCTGGAGCCGTCGCGGAAGGGATGAGCCGATTGGGTATGACCAGGCGGCCACAGTCCCTAGAGAAGCTCCAGGCTGCAGCAGCAGTCGGACAGATGGGTCTTATCCAGGCTTACGAGTCACAATTTAAATCCTACGGTTTACACACGGCCCAGATCCTCTTGACCCATGATGACCTGCGGGATCGGGAACGCTATATCAACGCCCGTGGCACCCTTAAGAGTTTGCTTGAGTTAGGTGTCATACCGGTTGTTAATGAAAATGACACGGTCGTGACGGACGAAATCCGGTTTGGCGACAACGATACCCTGGCGGCTCTGGTGGCTAATTTGATTCAAGCAAATACGCTACTACTTCTGACCGACCAAGAGGGCTTGTTTGATGTCGATCCCAGAACCCACCTCGACGCACAATTAATAAGAGCCCGGCAGGCTGATGATATTGCTCTGGATTCGATGGCGGGAGACGGCGGTTCACTGGGACGGGGTGGCATGATTACGAAAGTGCGAGCGGCCAGAACCGCCGCTCGAAGTGGCGCTAATACGGTCATAGCCTCGGGGGTTTCACCGGAGGTGATCCGTCAATTAGCGGCGGGTCAATGCAGAGGCACAATTCTGTATTCAGATAAGGCGCCGCTTGTTTCCCGTAAACAATGGTTAGCAGCGCTCCCCTGCAGAGGTAGTTTGCATTTGGACCCGGGTGCCGTACGAGTACTGCAGACGAAGGGCAGTAGTTTGTTGCCGGTTGGGGTGGTGAAAGTCAGCGGTGACTTTACCCGGGGGGAAATGGTGTCCTGTTTGGATCCCTCAGGCCGGGAAATGGCGAGAGGTCTAATTGCCTATGGGCACGAGGAAGCGGCAAAAATTGCTGGGAAGAGTAGTCAGGAGATCGAGCAGATTTTAGGTTACCCCGGCAATGAGGAACTCATTCACCGGGATAATCTAGTCCTGGCTGCCGGTTAACGAAGCAGCCGGGAGAAGTTAGGCCTTAAGTGCTTTTACGCTCGCGTTCAGGCGAGACTTATGCCGAGACGCTTTGTTTTGGTGAATAATGCCGTGAGTCGCAGCGCGATCCAGAACAGGCACCATTGCGACGTAAGCTGTATTGGCCGCCTCGTAGTCACCAGTCGCTACTGCAGCGATGGTTTTCTTGATTGCAGTACGCATAGCGGACCGTTGGCTGGCGTTGTGCATGCGACGGCCTTCAGCCTGACGTGCACGTTTTTTAGCTTGTGGAGTATTTGCCACGTTCGATTTTCCTCGAATTAGGTCTGGAAATTAAAGGGGGCGGATTGTGCCCATTGGAGCAACATTTGTCAATGTCCCAGCCAGCCTTAAGAAGATAGACTTGAGTTATGACTGATACCGTATCAATGTCCCCGCCCCCCAGCCCAAAAACCCCATCGCCAGAGGGTCTGACGAAGTCAGCTGGACTGGTCTCCGGGATGACCTTGCTGTCGCGAATTCTCGGGGTGGTGCGGGATATGGTGATTGCCAACTTCTTCGGTGCCAGCGCTGGCGCTGATAGCTTTTTCCTAGCGTTCAAAATTCCTAACTTTTTTCGCCGCCTTTTTGGCGAAGGCGCATTTTCCCAGGCCTTTGTGCCGGTGTTATCCCAATACAGAACGGAAAAATCCCATGGGGAAGTCAGGGGGCTGGTCGCTGCGATTGGAGGCTCCCTCGGCATCAATTTGTTGATCCTGACTGTTCTGGGCGTTATTGGCGCGCCCCTTGTGATTGGCCTATTTGCCGCGGGCTTTGTTTACGGCGGCGAGACTGAAAAACTCAACCTTGCAACGGAAATGCTCCGCCTGACCTTCCCCTATGTATTTTTAATTTGTATGACGGCGTTTGCGGGGTCTGTGCTAAATAGCTACGGGCGCTTTGGCCCCCCTGCTTTTACACCGGTTTTACTGAATGTTTGTCTGATTAGTGCGGCCATGGTGATTACGCCTTATATGGAGACGCCCGTGGTGGCCCTGGCCTGGGGCGTATTGTTTGCCGGTGTACTTCAACTGTTGTTCCAGTTTCCATTTCTGGCAAGGGAGGGGTTGTTAGTTCCGCCGAAGGTCCAGTTTTCCCATCCCGGAGTGAAACGGGTGATGACCTTGATGCTGCCCGCCCTACTGGGGGTTTCGGTTGGTCAGATTAATCTCCTGCTTGATACGGTATTAGCGTCTTTTCTTCCCACCGGAAGCATCTCCTGGCTGTATTATTCTGATCGTCTGCTTGAGCTACCCCTGGCGCTGTTTGGTATTACCATTGCGACGGTTATTCTGCCGAGCCTATCGAGGCAGCAGGCGGCGGAGCCTGAGGCTTTTCAAGAGACCCTCGCCTGGGCTGTTAAAATGGTGTTTCTGATTGGAGTTCCAGCCTCGGTGGCCCTTGTAGTGTTATCGGAGAGTTTGATCACAACCTTGTTCTACCAGGGAGAACTGACCCAGCGAGATGTTCACATGGCGGGTGCAAGCCTGGCTGCCTATGGCATTGGCCTGCTAGGGCATATGCTGGTGAAGGTACTTGCGCCGGGCTACTTTTCTCGGCAAGACACAAAAACCCCCGTTCGTTTCGGTATCATGACCCTTATTGCCAATATGGTTTTGAACCTCATTTTGGTTTGGCACTTCAAGCACGTTGGTTTAGCCCTTGCGACTTCACTGGCGGCATTCCTGAATGCAGGATTGCTGTGGTTTGGTCTTGTCCGGGCTGGGCACTTCCAAATCCCAACGGGTTGGTGGCTGTTTTTGGCAAGACTGTTCATTGCGAACGGCGCGATGCTCTGGTTTTTGTTATGGTGCCTGCCCGATCAGACCGGCTGGTTTGGCATGGATTTTTGGGCGCGGCTTGGTTGGATGTTAGCAATATGTGTAGGGGGAGCAGTCGTGTACGCCGCTTCTCTAACAGCGTTAGGAATTAAATTGAAAGAGTTAATCAAATAGCGATGGAAATCGTCCGCGACGTTCTGAATTTGAAGCCCCGGCATCAGGGTTCGGTGGTGACCATTGGTAATTTTGATGGGGTCCATAGTGGGCATCAGGCGTTGCTCCAACAAATTCGCCAAAAATCCGATGCGCTTGGTGTTCCCAGCATGCTGGTGTGTTTTGAGCCTCAACCGAAAGAATATTTTGATGAGTACAATGCGCCTGCAAGGCTGACCCGGTTTCGGGAAAAGGTCCGGCTGCTGGAGCAATATGGTGTTGATATTGTGTTCTGCATGAAATTCAATGACAGCACTCGAAATATGCAACCCGAAACCTTTACGGAATTGTTGGGAGAAAAAATCGGCGTCAAAGCGCTATTTGTCGGCGATGATTTTCATTTTGGTCAGGACAGAAGCGGAAATTTTGAAACGCTACTTGCGGCTGGCGAACGATATGGGTTTGAAGTTGCCAACCTACGAACGATGACGCTGGGCGCAAATCGAGTCAGCAGCACCCGTATTCGCGAGTGCCTGGCTGCGGGAGAGTTTGATGAGGCTGAAGCGCTACTGGGCCATGCCTACTTTATCATGGGCAAAGTGGTCTATGGGCGTCAGCTCGGTAGAACGCTAGATGCGCCAACTGCAAATATTCAATTGCATCGTTACAGGGCACCCATTAGCGGTGTTTATGCCGTTGAGTTGGATGGACTTGGTGAAAGGCTAAAGGGGGTGGCGAATGTGGGTGTTAAACCAACGCTAAATGAATCTTTCGTGAAGCCTGCATTGGAAGTTCATTTGTTTGATTTTTCGGGAAATATTTATGGACGCAACGTGGAAGTGATCTTCCGTCATAAAATTCGTGATGAAATAAAGTTTGATGGCCTTGATTCGTTGAAAGCTGCGATTGCCCAGGATGTTCAAGCAGTTCGCGCCTACTTTTCCGCAAGGGGTCCGGCATGATTTATTTTGTCATTGCGGCGCTTGTGGTCGTGCTTGATCAATGGTCCAAGTGGTATATGTCGGATCTGTTGACCCTGTGCATTCCTGGTCGGTGTGAATCAATCGAAATACTGCCTGTCTTCCAGTTAACGCTCCTTCACAATAGTGGCGCGGCTTTTAGTTTTCTCAACGATGCCGGAGGCTGGCAGCGGTATTTGTTGGTCACAATTTCTGTGGTTGTGTCAGCTTATGTGGCATTTTGGCTTTACCGAATTCGCCAGCAGGAAAAATTCCTCGCCTTTGGCTTAACGATGATTTTGGGCGGGGCTGTAGGTAATTTAGTGGATCGAGCATTTGTCGGCTATGTTGTGGATTTTCTTGTCGTACATTGGGACGATGCCTATTTTCCAGCATTTAATATTGCGGATAGCGCAATTACCGTTGGTGCTGGGGTGCTAATTCTGGAAATGTTTATGAAGAATGAATCTACAGGTACGTTGGAGAATAAGCATGACGGATGAATCGATCAAGAAATTGACGCCAATCGGTCCAGGTGTTCAGGTCACGCTAACGTTTACGTTAAGTCTTGAAACCGGTGATGTCGTGGACTCTACCGGTGATAAGCCAGCTGTGTTTTTCGTCGGAGACGGGAAGCTACTGCCGGGGTTTGAGAATGCGATGTTCGGCTTAAAAGCAGGAGATAAGGAGCTGTTAAAAATTGCCCCGGTTAATGGCTTTGGTGAACCTAACGAGGACAATATACAAAAGATTAAACGCTCCAACTTCCAAAGTAATATGGCTCTGGAGCAAGGGCTAATGATGTCCTTTTCTGATGCTCAGAATACTGAGCTGCCCGGTGTGATTGTGTCGGTCGATGACGACTATGTGGAAGTTGATTTTAATCATCCGCTAGCGGGTAAAACCATTTTGTTTGATGTGGCAATCATTGAGGTTGAACAGATCTCGAATGAAATATTGCGAGTAAGCAACTAATGCAGATCAAGCTTGCTAATCCTCGAGGTTTTTGTGCGGGCGTGGACCGCGCGATCGAAATCGTCAATCGGGCGCTAGAGAAATTTGGTGCTCCCGTGTATGTGCGGCATGAGGTTGTGCACAATAGAACGGTTGTTGGGGAGTTGCGAGACAAAGGCGCAATATTTGTCGACGAACTCGATGAGGTGCCCGCCGGTGCGCTTGTGATATTTAGTGCTCACGGTGTCTCCCAGGCAGTAAAGCGAGAAGCGGAGGAGCGTGGCTTGCAGGTTTTTGATGCTACCTGTCCATTGGTCACCAAAGTTCACAACGAGGTTCAGCGTTTCTCGAGAGAGAAACGAGACACGATTTTGATCGGGCATACAGGGCACCCCGAGGTAGAGGGGACAATGGGCCAGTTCGATGACCCAACACGCATTCATCTTATTGAAACGGCAAGCGACGTGAAGGCTTTAGAATTAGAAGACCCAGGCCATGTATCGTTTGTCACCCAGACCACATTGTCAGTGGACGATACGGCAGTAGTCATTGGCGCGTTGAAAGAAAAGTTCCCCGAGATAAAGGGGCCACGCAATGATGATATTTGCTACGCCACTCAAAATAGGCAAGATGCGGTAAAAGCGTTAGCACAAGAGTGCGATTTGATTTTGGTGGTCGGATCAGCAAATAGCTCAAATTCCAATCGATTGCGAGAGCTAGGTGAACGGTTGGGAGTAACTTCGTATCTGATCGATGACGAAACAGAGATTGATTCAGGCTGGTTTGAGAACGTTCGTCGGGTTGGATTGACCTCTGGTGCCAGTGCGCCAGAAAGTCTTGTCGAGCGAGTAATTGCAAGACTAAACTGTATCGAAGTAGCAACAATAGAAAACATTATCACCCGGGAAGAGAATATTGAGTTCTCCTTGCCGAAGGCATTGCGTTAGCAACCCTTTGGATAAGATCCGGTGAGATCAGATCTGCTGAGTAGGATCGGCTGAGTAAGAACTGCTGAGTAAGAACTGCTGAGTAAGATCGATTGAATAAAGGTCAAGTCAATACAAGCTATCTAGGAGAGACGAGCATGGAAAAAGGTTATTCGCTGATCGAGCTAATGGTGGTGGTTGCCATCATCGGCATTATTTCTGCAATTGCTTACCCAAGCTACCAGTCCTATAGCTGTGATACGTATCGTGGCCAGGCCGTAGCTGATTTAAAAGTATGCGCCCTGGCGTTGGATCGATATTACAGTGACGGGTTTACCTACCTGGGTGCAGTGATCGATGACGATGATGCGGATTCCCTTTGTGATGAATTTTCCCCGGACGAGGGTAATGCCAAATTTGACCTTTCTTTGACTACCCTGACCCAAAATAACTATGTCATTCAGGCGGCACCTTCCGCTGGTCAGGCCTGTGGTTCCGGCACAACTATCCAGCTCGCCGCCGACGGATCCCTGACAGAAATCTAGCTTACGGCCTAATTCACGGCTAATCCTTCAAAAAACTGCCGCTCATCCCCAAAATGAGCGGCCTTATCACGGCTCAAACCCACTGATACCGCGTTTCTCGTAGAATTTCCGGTTCTGATATCAATAGGATTGCGAATTTTGCCTTTTCGGCCGCTCAATCGTCGCCACACCCAGGGTGTGACCCTAATGGAAATGCTGATTGGTCTGGTGATTGTGACAATCGGCATTACCGTCGCAGTCCCTAGCTTTCAAGGCATGATCGCGCGCAACACCGTCGCGACAGATGTGAATGAAATGCTGCTCGCAATCAATTTGGCCCGAAGCGAAGCGAGCAGGACAGGTTCTGCCGTCAAAATACTCGCCACGAACCCTACTGAAGATAATGAGTTTGGCCCAGGCTGGTGTGTTGTACCCAACGCCCAGGCGGATTGTTCAGCAAACGTAATTCGCGCTTTTGCCGGTGCCAATCCTAACGCGAGCTTGAACCTGGTGGATGACGGGGGTGAGGAGTCAATCATCTTTACCCCACGGGGAGGTCTCTCCAATTTCCAAAATGCCAGCATTGATTATTGCTATGAAGGGCAACAAGGTCGCCGGATCTTCATCACGCCGATCGGCAGATCCAAATCTCATCGCCCCGATGATGCCGATGCTAGCCGACGACCGGATTGTTAGGAGATGCGGATGATAAGAGAACAAAGAGGTTTTACCCTGATTGAAGTGCTGGTGGCGATGTTAATTGTTGCGGTTGGCATTCTAGGGGTCGCGGGCATGCAGGTTGTCAGCCTGCAGCAGAATCGTAATGCGCTATTGCGGGACCAGGCACTCCAGCTTGGCAATGATATTTTAGATCGAATGAGAGCCAATCCTCTCACGGACTATTCGGCTGACCCGGTTGTGACCCTGGACTCTGAACCACCTGCGTCAGAGAACTGTATGGATGATAACTGCGATCGAAATGAAATGAAGGAATTCGATGTAGCCCAGTGGAAATGTAGCCTGAACCCTATCGACGATGCTGGCGAAGTCTATGATATTTGTACGGAATTTGGCATTGCTCAGGCCACCCTACCCGATGGTAAGGGAAGCATCGAACGCGATGGTAGCGTGCATATTATTACCGTCGAATGGGTGAACGATCGGGAAGGCAACGTCAGTCAGGTCATCCTTCGAACCCGAACGGAGGCGCCCTAGTGAAACGAAACCAAGAGGTGAAACGACACCAAGAGATGAAACGACAACAAAAGCGTTTTGGCGCGGGTTTCTCCTTAGTTGAACTGATGATTGCTCTGGCGTTAGGTTCGATGGTGACGGCGGGTGTGGTTCAGCTATTTGTAGCTAACTCGGAAACCCATAGTTTGTTGATCGGTCAGTCCCGGATGCAGGAGTCAGCTAGATTTGGACTGGACTTTATTGGGCGTCAGGTTAGGCAGGCAGGCTACCGGGGATGTTTCTCCGGCAACGACGATCTACACACCACAATGGCGCCAGTCACTGATCCCTACATTCCCTATGAGTTTGACCTCAGAGCAGGCGTTCTTGGTTATAACGCCACGGGTGCTAGTCTCTGGACTCCAGCCCTTACGGAGCTACCTAATACGGATGCCGATTTGGCAATGAATAATTTGGCCAATACGGTTTTCAAAACGACCTATGACTACGGCGCGGGGGCAGGCATCGACCTCGACCAGGTTGTCTCCGGCACTGACGTTGTGACCTTTCGGCATATCTCACAAACGGATGCGAGATTAGGCGGATACCTTGATGGAGGCGGTTCAACGGTTTACGGCACTATGCCGACTTCAACTGAACCAATTGTGGTGGGTGTGCCCGCTGGCTGGGCTGAATTTGACCTCGATCATCTTGTCATGATCCATGATTGCGAGAAGGCGACAATGTTCCGGGTCACGACAAGTAATCCCTGGGGAAGAAATGCAGATTTGAGTCCGAAAGCGGCTCCGGCTGCCCAGGATCTGACCGTTGGTCATGATTTAGCCGACGCTGATAGAACTCAGAATAGCTTTGCGCGGTTAGCACTGTTAAATACCTTTGAGGTAGATGCAGCGATTTCTGCAATTGAAACACATACCTTTTTTATTGCACCGGGAGAGGGCGTGAACAACGTTGGTAACAACCCTTTGAGTTTATGGCGAAAATCTGGTCTAGAGGCTCCGGTAGAGTTGATTGAAGGCGTCGAAGATCTGCAGCTCTTGTACGGCGTTGATACCGATGAAGACAGGGTCCCCAATCAGTATGTCCAGGCCAATTTTGTTCCGAGCTGGCAAAACGTCGTGACCGTTCGGGTCACCATTGTTGTCAACAGTATTGATAACGTTGGCTCCACCTCAGTGCCAACCCATGGGTGTGCTATTCAGGATTGTGTGACCGATGAAGTCTTCGACGGCCTGATCAGACGATCTTTTACTCAGACCATCCAGATGAGGAATAGCGGATGAAGCTGCAGGGCCTGAACCGATCATTTGTTCACAAGCAGGGCGGAGTTGCCTTGTTTATGAGTTTAGTCATGTTACTCATCATTACTATTCTCGGCCTGTCGTCAGTGCAAACCACTACGTTACAGGAACGGATGGCACGTAATGCCCGCGACACAAACCTGGCTTTCCAGGCAACTGAAGCGGCGATTAAGGATGCAGAAACTCTGGTTGAGACTTTCAATTCACTTGTCGATTTTGGCGATGACCCGAGGTCTAACCCCGCACAGTGCTATGCATCGCCCAGCGCGGCGGAGGGTTTTTATTACGAAAGAGGTTACAACTGCAGCTCCAATTGGTCTGGTGTGGACTGGTCTAGCGGAACTGGATTTATTGCCGCTGCAACGGCTATCACAGGCGTTGCAGAGCAACCTAAATATATTGTGGAACATGTCAAAACGGTAGTAGCGGATGAGGATCGGCTGAACCTTGACAATATTGGTCAAGATACTGGTTCAGGTCGGGCACAAATTTTTCGAATCACAGTTTATGGCACCGGCGGTACTGATACTGCCCACGTCATGATTCAGAGCACCTACGGAAGGCGCTTCTAGGGTAATGAATATGAACGGAAAACATTTTTTGGCTAAGCGAATTTCCTGGAGTCTGGTCACTCTTGCAGCGGCTCTATTCAGCGGCAGTGCTTTTGCGATCAGCGATGACACTTATAGTATCGATGAGGATTCGATTCTTAACGTTAACGCGCCAGGTGTGATGTTAAATGACAGCGAGTATGTTGCTAGTCTACTGCCGCTAGGTCCTCCAACACCGACGGTAGGTGCGGTTAACGTTCAGCCCAGTACGACTCCAGGTGTGCCAGGCACGACCACTTTCCCGGGTAACCTAGGTGGTGCCGGTCGGCCCCTTGAAATGAAAGCAGATGGTAGTTTCTTTTACGACCCCCGTGGCCGGTTTGATTTTCTTGCGGCAGGAGAGTCATATGTCGATACATCTACAAATGCTGGTGGTGCAACAACTCGATATTACTTGACGGGAGCCAGCGGCAATATTGCGTTGGTCACCATCACGGTGAATGGTGTGAATGATGCGCCGACTGATATTTCTTTGAGTGCAAACACCCTAAGCGAAAACGCCGCCCCAAATACTGTAGTTGGTACCCTCTCAACCGTTGATGTGGATACCTCGGATACCCATACCTATTCTCTCGTGGCGGGTACAGGGTCAACGGACAACGGATTTTTTAATATTAGCGGTAACAATTTACGTGCGAGTTCTCTGGACGCCGAGTTAAAAACGTCTTATTCCGTGCGAATCCGAACATCGGATGGAAATGGTGGCACTTTTGATGAGGTTTTCACGATTACAGTGACAGATCTAAATGATGTGAAGCCAGTAGTCACGGCTGCCCAGTCATTTGATATTTCCGAACTGATTGCAAACAGTGCCTCCGTAGGCACTGTACTGGCTACCGATAACGACGTTACCGTGACCACATTTGGTAATTGGACCGAAACGGGTGGAACAGGTGCTGGGATTTTCGAAATTAACCCGGGTACCGGCGCAATCACTGTAACGGATAACAGTTCAATCGATTTTGATTTAGGTCCGACATCCTACACCTACAGCGTGACGGTGAGTGATACCGGTAATACCAACACATCAGATAGTGAAACTGTGACCATCAATATCACAGACGCCAATGACATTGCGCCAACTTTCACGAGTGCTAACACGGTTAGTGTTAACGAAAATGAAACCACGGTTTTAACAGTGACGACAACTGATCCGGATACCCTGGGAACGCTGAGTTACTCTTTGTCAGGTGGTGCTGATTCGGGCAAGTTTTCGATTGCTTCTGGTTCGGGCGCACTTACATTTCAGTCGCCGCCAGACTTTGAGGTGCCCGAAGATGCAGACAGCAATAACTCTTTCTTAGTTCAAGTCAGGGCAAGCGATGGTGTTAACTCTACAGATCAGCTCATTACCGTTAACCTGCAAAACTTAAGCGACACAGCACCTACGGGTGCTGACAAGACAGCTACGCTGAATGAGGATGCTACCTACACCTTCCAGGCTGCTGATTTTGGTTTTGCTGATGCCGATGGCGACACTTTTGCATCGGTCGAGTTGACGACGCTCCCGGCCAAGGGTGATATCAAGCAAGGCGGCGTGAATGTTGCCGCAGCGGGTACCAGAATTCTTGTTGGCGATATTCCAACCCTAACCTATGTGCCTGACTCCCATGAGTCTGGTACAGCATACACAGACTTTACTTTTACGGTCAGAGATAGTTCCGCAGCAGATGATGCGGCGGCGAATAGTTTTCAGTTTGACGTTACAGCAGTTGCTGATGCGCCAGGTATCACTGTGACGAACACCGCTTCGGGTAATGAAGATAGTGCGATTACATTGGTTATTGCCGGTGCGCTAGTCGATGCAGATGGTTCAGAGACTTTGAGTTTTGCTGTGAGCAATGTGCCAACTGGCGCGACATTAAACAATGGTGTTGATGGTGGCGGCGGTGTATGGACGCTAACGGAAGCTCAGCTTGCTGGGCTAAAAGTCACACCCAAGCTCCATGACGACAGTGAATTTACCCTGACGGTTGCGGCGATTGCGACAGAAGGCGCAAACGCTGACGCAGCCCAAACCACAGATACGATAGCCGTTACGGTGACAGCTGTTGTTGATACACCAAACTTCTCTGTTCCTCCTACGGTGACTGGAAGTGAAGATGTATCCACCGCTTTAGGTATTACCTCGAGCCTCGTTGATACCGACGGTTCTGAAGTGTTAACCCTGCAGATCACTGGAGTGCCAACCGGTGCGACTTTGAATAAGGGTACTGATGCTGGGGCAGGCGTTTGGAACCTCACAGAAGCAGATATTTCCGGACTGGCCATTTTAAGCAAGCTCCACGACGACAGCGATTTCAGTATTAATGTGACGGCAACTTCAACGGATAATGATGCCAGTACCATTACGGTGGGTCCTTCCACCATCGCGGTAACCATGACCGCAGTGGCAGACGCACCGACAATTACGGTGACTGATACTGTGACGAAAGATGAGGATGACAATCCCTGGCCCTTAACCATTGCTGCTGACCTCGTCGATACAGATGGATCAGAATCCCTCTCCTATCAAATTAGTGGTGTGCTTGCATCGGCAACCTTGAGTGCCGGTGTAAATCAGGGGGGTGGCGTTTGGACGTTAACAGAGGCTGAGGCGGAAACTGGCTTGACCCTCACGATGGCCCAGCATGTTGCTGATGATTTTCAACTCGACGTCCGGGCACTCGCAACAGAAACAAGAGACGGAAGTACGCAGTTTTCCATTGGCGGCGCTGGCCGAATCAATATTTTTGTTACCGATAAAGCTGACGCGGCGTCTATTAGTGTGAATCCATTGGCGACTGGTAACGAGGATACAGCTATCCCATTGACGATCACAGGTGATCTAACGGACGTTGATGGATCTGAAACATTGACCATGGTGATTACGGGATACCCAGCCACTTCAACTTTCAGTGCTGGTACTGATCTTGGCGGCGGATCATGGGGTGTCGATATAAACGACATTGCGGGATTAACCATTTCCGCAGCAGCCAATAACAACGATGATTTCACATTGACCGTTACGTCAACCGCCAAAGAAACTGCTAACGGTGACACTAAGTCTATTGCGGCGACTATAGATGTGCAGATTCTGGCCGTAAACGATGCGCCAACTCTTGACCCGGTGACTTTTTCTGTAGATGAGAATTCTCCCAATGGGACAATTGTTGGGACTGTAGTTGCAGTAGATGTTGAACCGGTGGGCGGAGAAGCCTCCCAGAGCTTTACATACGCCATCACTGGTACTGCGTTTTCTATTGATAACGGCGGTGTGATTCGAGTTGCAGATGTTGACCAGCTCGATTTTGAAACAACACAACAGTTCCTCGTCACAGTAACAGCAAACGATTCTGGTCTGCCGAGCTTGTCTGACGACGCCACGATTACAATCAATCTCAATGGCATAGATGATAATGTGCCCGAGGCTGTTGATGACAGTGTTAGCGTTAATGAGCAGGAAACCGTTAATTTTACTATTGTAGATAACGATATTGATCTCGACGAACCGGCTCAAACATTGTTTGTTAGCGAAGTGAATGGCGACGTTGGCCTGGTAGGAGTCCCCTTTGACGTGGAAGTTGATGGGCTTGCGATTGGTTCTTTAACGGTTAACGGTGATGGTTCAGCAACGTTTGTTACTACAACCGAGGTGACCACAGAAAAATTCTTCGGCACTGCGACCTATAGAGTGACAGACGGAGATACGCCAAGCGCCAATGAAGGCACCATAAACATCACAATCAACCCAAGAAATGATAACGAGCCCGAACTCAGTGCGGCGGGTATTGCAATTGAAGCAAGTGGGGTTAGCTTCGAGGAGGACCAGTATCCTTCCGTTGGTGTGGCCTACACTGTGATCCTGAATGATCTCTTTAAGGATCTTGATATTGATGCGGATGGATTGCTCGACTCAAATACATTGGAAGACAACGATTCGTTAATCTTTAGCGTGGTATCAAATACTAATCCTGCGGTTGTTCAATATAATCTCGCCAGCGGTGACCTGAGTTTGTTTAGTGGGCAAAACGACTATGGGTCTTCAACCTTGACGCTTCGTGCGACAGATACGGCAGATCCAAATGGC
>TARA_R110002072_G_scaffold139249_3_pt1 | contig 92361 bp, 64 predicted proteins | sample TARA_R110002072 | Tara Oceans TARA_R110002072 (sample SAMEA4397118) | marine metagenome | biome: Polar Biome; feature: [SRF] surface water layer (ENVO:00010504); material: water (ENVO:00002006), including particulate matter (ENVO:01000060) such as... | depth 5 m
ATCGGGTATCTGGCCCAAGAGCCGGACCGGGTGGCGGGGGAGAGCGTTCGCGGTCTACTGGCGCGAAGGACCGGTGTTGGCGAAGCCGAACAAGCGATGAACGCGGCCGCCGACGCGATGGCCGACGGCTTGCCCGGTTCCGACGATCAGTATTCGGATGCCCTCGAACGGTGGATGGCGCTCGGTGGTGCCGACCTCGACGAGCGCACCGCGTCGGTCGTGGCTTCGCTCGGCCTCGATGTCGACTTGGACATGGAGATGACGGCACTGTCCGGTGGCCAGGCGGCGCGCGCTGGTTTGGCGGCGTTGTTGTTGTCGCGCTACGACGCGTTCTTGTTGGATGAACCGACCAACGATCTCGACATCGAGGGCCTCGACCACCTCGAAGAGTTCGTGCAGAACCTGTCGGCGCCAGCGGTCGTGATCAGCCACGACCGCGAGTTCTTGACGCGAACGGTCACCAAAGTCGTCGAAATTGATCGCAGCCTGTTGCGCGTTGCGATCTACGGCGGCAGCTACGAGTCGTATCTTGAAGAGCGCGAGACGGCGCGACGGCAAGCATCCGATGCCTATGCCGAGAGCAGCAACCGTCGCAGCGAACTGGAAGCTCGAGCGCGTCGGCAGCGGGCGTGGATGAGCAAGGGCGTCAAGAACGCGCGGCGCAAGGCCAAGGACAACGACAAGATCGGCCGCGCGTTCCGCAGCGATGCGACCGAGAAGCAGGCGGCCAAGGTCAAGCAGACCGAGCGCCTGATCGAGCGGCTCGGCGACGTCAAGGCGCCGCGCAAGGAATGGCAACTGCAGTTCTCGATCCTGGCGGCGCCGCGTTCGGGCGATGTGGTCGCGGTCGCCAAGGACGCAGTCGTGCAGCGCGGAACGTTTCAGCTTGGCCCGGCCAACTTGGAGCTGCGGGCTCGCGACCGCGTGGCGATCACCGGTCCCAATGGCGGTGGCAAGAGCACCCTACTATCGCTGCTACTTGGCCGCCTGCAGCCAACCAGTGGCACGGTGACCCTCGGCACGAATGTCGAGATCGGCGAAGTCGACCAGGCGCGTTTGACGTTCGTCGCCGACGCGCCGATGGGAGACGTCTTCGCCGAGCATGTCCCCGATTACTCGACTTCCGAAGTGCGCACGCTGCTGGCCAAGTTCGGCGTCGGCACCGGCTTCATCACGCGTTCGGCCGCGTCACTGTCACCTGGCGAACGCACCCGCGTCGGTCTCGCGCTACTGCAAGCACGAGGCGTCAACCTGTTGGTTCTCGATGAGCCAACCAACCACCTCGATCTAGAAGCCATCGAGCAATTGGAACAGGCAATGGAATCGTTCGACGGCACAGTCCTGCTGGTGACCCACGATCGCCGCATGCTCGACAACGTGCGCCTGACCCGACGCTGGCACGTCGAATCCGGCCAAGTCCGAGAGATCGCTGCGGACTAACGGGTACGGTGCCAGGCACAGAAGTAACACGTTCGATGGCGCCAGCTGGCGCCATCGAACGTGTTACTTCCGTGCCTGGCACGGTACCGATGGGCACGGTACCGATGACGCAGTTCACGTCAGCCCGGGTGCAGTTCGGCCCGCAACGCGTAGGGTTTGGGTTCGAGTGCCGTAGATGACGGTCATGAAGAACACACAAACATCTTCCGGTTGGCTGTCCCTTCGCTTCTGGGCGATCAGCTTTGGTTTCTGGGTCTCGTATGCCCTGTTGACAATGGTGGCGAGCGTGTTTGCCTACCGCAACGGCGCACCTGGGATCTGGGACTACGTTCTGCCACAGTCGCTGACCATCGTGATCTACTGGTTGGCGACCCCGCCGTTGTTCGAGGTTGTGCATCGGCTTGGGCACGCTGGACTGCGATCAGGCCAATACTACTTCCGGCTCTTCCTTGCGGTGTTCGTGGCCGCTGCGATCTCTACTGCGCTGTTCACGTTCTACTATGGCGCCTACGGCGAGGGCTTCTGGGCGACGGCAATGCAGTCCGTGTCGCTTGCGGTAACTTGGATTGCGCACTACGCGGGCATCATGGGGGTCGCGGTCGCGATCAACCAATTCCGCATGGCACAAGTGCGGAAGCAAGAACTACTGGCCGCCGAACTGCGCGCGCTGCGGTCGCAACTGCAACCGCACTTCCTGTTCAATTCCTTGCAGGCCATTGCCGTGACGATCAAGCGCGATAGCGGCGCTGCCGTCAGCATGGTGACGTTGCTTGGTGACCTGCTGCGCCAAACCCTGCGCGAACGAAGTGGTGAGTTGGTTTCGCTGCAAGAAGAACAAGAGTTGCTGCAGCCGTACCTCGAACTGCAACGTCTTCGGTTTGCCGATCGGCTCGAAGTGGAGATCGACATCCCGAACGAAGTGCTGGGAGCGGCGGTGCCCGACTTGATCCTGCAACCGCTCGTCGAGAACGCTTTGCAGCACGGTATCGAGAGCATGCCGGGCAAGGGTTCGGTTCGCATTCGCGCGCGCCGAAGCGGCGAGTTCCTGGAGCTGGAAGTGGCCGACGACGGTGCTGGTCCCGATCGCGAAGGCGTCCCCGATGGAATTGGCCTCGGCGCAACCCGCGCCCGCTTGCACGCGTTGTTCGGAGACCGAGCCAAACTGACGCTGCTGCCCGGCGGCATCTCCGGCGCGGTCGTGACGGTGCGCATGCCATGGCGGGAGGTGGCCGGTGTCGCCTGAGCTCAAACCGGTGCGCATTCTGATTGTGGATGACGAACCGTTGGTGCGTGCCGGCATCCGCGACGTGTTGTTGGACCAAGCCGGCATCGAACTCGTCGGTGAGGCCGGCGATGGCCTGTCGGCGATCACGCTGATCGAACAAGTGCAGCCGGACCTGGTCTTTCTCGACGTGCAGATGCCTGGCTGCGATGGCTTCGAAGTGCTGTCGCAACTCGACCCGGAAACGCGGCCAGCGGTAGTGTTCGTGACCGCCTACGAGCAATACGCACTGAAGGCGTTCGATGCGCACGCGATCGACTACTTGCTCAAGCCGTTCGATGACCCGCGTTTGCTCGCGGCGCTCGACCGCGCCCGGACGTGGTTGTCGCGTCGGCCGGCGCCCAGGCAAGCTGTTCCGGAATTGCTCGACGCGGTGGCCGCCAGTCGCGGTCGCGATCGCTTCATCGTCAAACATGCTGGGCGGCTGCGCATGATTCCTGCCAACGAAGTCGAGTGGATTGAAGCACGCGGCAACTACGTGCACTTGCATCATCCGGACGGGTCGTTCTTGATCCGCGAAACGCTCGCGTCGCTGGCGGACAGCCTCGATGCGAATCGCTTCGCGCGTGTTTATCGCTCGGCGATCGTTGCCTTGTCCGAGGTTGTCGAAGTTGCGAAGCGTCCGTCCGGCGATCAGGAACTTATCCTGCGCTCGGGTACTCGCGTGCCGTTGGGGCGCAGCTACCGCCAGAGCTTCCACGCCGCTTGGCAGGGCTAGCACTGCACCGATCTGCATCCGGGTATGGTAGGGCCATGAGTCGATTCGCCATGGTGGTGTGGTTGTCTGTAGTTGTTGCGGCGCAAGCTGATGTGCCCGGCGCGGTGCGCGCGGAACGACTGGTCAAGCAGCTGGAGTTGGCTGACAAGTGTCCCGACGCGATGTACGCGTTGTGGCAGTTGGGCGCCGATGCCGTGCCCGCGTTATCGCGCGCGCTGCGCGACCCACGCATCGAAGTCGTCGAATCGGCCTGTGCCATTCTGCAAGAGATGGGCGAAGTGGCCGCCCCGGTTACGACACATCTTGAACGTGAGCTGGCCAAATCAGAAGGGCGCCGCAAGCGCGCTCTCCAGTGGGCGCTGCGGGCCGTTACGTCGCAGACGATTGCGGTCACCAGTTGGCAGGGCACGCTGGTCTTCCTGGACAAGAATGGCAAGGTTGTCAAGGAGCACAAGGGGTTCAGCAATCTCTGGGGAGTCCAGTTGTTACCCGATGGCAAGTGCCTGGTTGCGCAATCAGGGGGCACCGAGATCGTCGAGGTCAATGCGGACGGGGATGTCGTGCCCAATCCGGACGTCGGGTTTGGGCCGGGGCTGCGAGCCCAACGAATGCTCAATGGCAATACGCTGATCGCGGGCAACAGCTCGTCGGTGCGCGAGCTAGATGCGGCGGGCAAAGTCGTCTGGAAGTACGACAAGATGGGCGTGACGGCGACGCGTCTGTTGAATGGCCACACGTTGGTGGTGAGCAGTCAGGACAAGACGCTGGTCGAGATCGGTCGAGATGGCAAGGTCCTCAAGTCTTGGAAGATCCCGGCAATGGTGTACGGGGTGCGCAGACTGCCCAATGGCCACACCCTAGTGGCGACGCGCACGAATCATCACTTGCTGGAGCTCGACGCAGAGGGCAAGACCATTGCGTCCACGCAGGTTATCGGCGAGCCGAACGATGTGCTGCGCTATGCCGATGGCATGACCGTCATCGCGGGCAAGGATGGTGTCACTGCGTACGACCCCGCCGGCAAGGAGTTGTGGACGCATAAGCTGCAATGGGCTGGCTGCCTCGCGCGCTAGTCGAGTTTGGTGTCGGCGCGGGTGTCGCTGCCACTGTCGGGAGGATCGTCTGGAGGACCGGCGGGCGCATTGTGGGACGCATCGTCGCGCGCATCCTTGATTGCATGCGTTTCGGAGATGCTGGCCTCGGTGATCGCTGCTGCCGCGATGTCTGAATTGCGCAGTGGTGGCGGCACGCTTACATCGTCGCCGGCGAACGGTGGTGCCTCGCGATAGCCGCAGATACGCGCCAACAACACCGCCGGGAAGCTCTGCGTGCGGTCGTTCCACTCGCGCACGATGTTGTTGTAGAGCTGCCGGCTGTGCGCGAGCTTTTCTTCCACAGCCCAAAGCCGTTCGTGAAGGTCGCGATAGACCGCGTCGGTGCGCAGTTGCGGATACGCCTCGTGCAACAGGAGAACCTGCCGCGCGGTGGCGGCGCTGCTGGCCTCGGCTTCGGTTGCTTCCTCGGCGGACCGAGTGGCGCGGATCCGTGTGAGTTGCATCAGCAGTTCTTGTTCGTGGCTGCACGCGGCTTGCACTACGGCGACGAGGTTTGGCACCAGCCCGCTGCGCACGGCGAGGTCGACGTCTACTTGGCGGAAGCCGGCATGCACTTGATGTCGAAGTCGCACCAGTCGGTTGTAGGTGGCCAGTGTCCAAAACGGCGCGGCCAGCAACAAACCGGCCCCGATCGTGATGGCGATACTGCTCGGTGACTGCGCCCACATGTCACCGGCCGGCAAGGCGCCCGCGATGCAACCCGCCGCGAACGGTGCGAAGTAGCAAAAGAAGAACAACCACGCTTCGCTGCCATGCGACGAACGAACCCGCGCCGTCGGTTTCTCGCGAGTCAGCAGCAGCGGCACTTCGCCTTGCCGCCCAAACGTGCCATTTTCGCCGGTGACGCCGAGCACCGAGATCGTAGAGCCGACCCGAATCACCGACGCACTGTGCCGCCGGCGGCTGGTTTCATAGTCCGTGTCCAGCGGCACGAGCGCTTCGTTGTCCGCGCCTTGGAAGCGCACGCGAATACGCGCGCCGTCGTCGAGGTCGAAGTCGCAATCGCGCTGCTCGCTCGTCACGGTGCGCCAAGACGTGGTCGTGCGGCGCTTCCCCTTGCTGTCGGTAGTCGTGCTCGTGACCTTCTTCTGGATCCGATATTTGTAGGAGACGCAGGCTGCGTCGAACCACGGGCAATTCAGCGGGTTGTCGCTGCGCACCTGGCCACGAAGCCATGCATCATCCCCGACCGACAGCGCGCGAATCGGCAGTTCCGGCGCCCGCGCCAAAACCCAAGTATGGTCGTCTTGCCGCCGCAGCCGCCACTGGAACAACCAGCCGAGCAGCGCGCCAACAGCGACGGCGATCCACGCTCCTTCTGACCCACTGAGTTGCGCAAGCACGACATCATCTTGCCCACCAATCCCCCAGCGCAAAGTGTTAGTACTGTGCCAGGCACAAGAATAACGTGCTCGCGCACGGTGGCGCCGAACCGCAGCGCAAACGTCGTGACGTCTGGTCCGAACCTGCCGTCGCGCGGTCGTCGAGTTTCCCGGATCATCGTCCTCGCATTCCTACTGACACGCGCCGTACGGACAGCTTCTATGTATCGTGCCGGGGCATGAGTGCTCGACAGGAACTATGGATGCAGTCTGTGCAGCTTGGATTGCTGCTCTTCGTTGTCGCGATGTTTGGCGGTTGCCGCGGGGCGGCCGGCATGCCTAAGGAGTGGCACGGGTTTCGTGGTGGGCCGCTGCACCCCGGCAGCGTCCGCGCGTCGACTGGCATCAAAGAACCGCAGCAGGTTTGGGAGTTTGCTACCGGTGGCACGGTGGAGTCGTCGCCGACCGTGGTCGATGGCGTTGTCTACGTAGGCACGTTTGCGAACCACCTGTTCGCACTCGACGCGATGACGGGGACGGAACGCTGGCGCTTTGAAGTGGGGGGCTTGGTGCGCGCCTCGCCGTCGGTCGCCTATGGCATGGTCTACTTCGGAGCCGACGATGATCGGTTCTATGCCGTCGACTTGAAAACCGGCGTGCAACGTTGGTTCGTGCAATTGGGCAAAGGTGGCGAGCAATCGTCGCCGGCGATCGTCAACGGCATCTGCTACTTCGGCGGCTTCGACCACAAGGTCTATGCGGTCGGCGCCAAGAACGGCGAGGTGCTCTGGACGTTTCCGACGTCGGGCCAGATCCTGTCGTCGCCGGCGGTGGTTGACGATCTGTTGGTGATCGGATCGCGCGACGGCACCGTCTATGGCCTGCACGCCGAAACCGGGAAAGAACGGTTTCGCTTCCAGACCAAGAAGGCCGTGTGGTCGTCGCCGGCGATTGCGGGCGACTGGGTTGTGGTCGGTTCGGACGATGGCAACGTCTACGCGTTGGAGGCGGCTCTCGGCCGTGAGCAGTGGCGCTTCCAGACGGGGGGTGCGGTGTTCTCCTCGCCGGTGATCTCGGCTTCGGATCGCACCGTCTACTTCGGGTCGGATGATCATCATCTCTATGCCGTTGATTTGGTGACGGGCAAAGAACGTTGGCGCTGCGACCTGAAGGGCCGCGTGCTCGGCACACCCGCGCTGGCCGGCGATCACCTGTATGTCGGCGGCGGCGGCGCCGGCGGTGATCAGCCTGGAGCCTTGTTCGGGGTCGATCGCCGCGATGGATCGATCGTCTGGCGGTTTGGCATTGGCGCCACGGTTTGGAGTTCGCCGACGGTGGTCGGCGACTCGTTGTGGTTTGGTGCTCACGATGGTCTGGTGCGGCGGCTAACCACGCGGTAGGAATGCGTTGCAATGGCTGACTCGAACCAACCAGGCACGGCACTTGTCGATGGCCTCGATCTCGACATCGCACGCGTAGTCGACGAGTCGGTGGTGATCGCCGAACTGCTCGACCTCGACGGCAAGCAGATCCTCGAACTCGGCTGCGGTCGCGCCCAGCACACGCGTGCGATCGCAGAAGCGGGCCGCGGCCGTACGATGCTGGCACTGGAAGTGGATGAACGGCAACACGCGCTCAACCTGCAAATCGAGGATCTGAGCAACGTGACGTTCGCGCTCGGAGGTGCCGAGCAGATCCCCGCGGCCGATCAGAGCTTTGATGCGGTATTCTTGTTCAAGTCGCTGCACCACGTGCCCGTCGAGTTGATGCAGCCGGCGATGGCCGAGATCGCGCGGGTATTGCGGCCCGGCGGCCATGCCTACGTGTCCGAACCGCTGTTTCGCGGCTCCTTCAACGAGTGCCTGCGGTTGTTCCACGACGAGAGCCACGTGCGGGGCCAGGCGTTCGCAGCGATCACGTCGGCAGTGGCCGCTGGCCAGCTGCAGTCGGTGTCGCAGACGTTCTTCTTGGCGCCGGTGCGCTTCGCGAGCTTTGAGGAGTTCGCGCAGTTGGTGATTGCTGCGACGCACTCGAACCACCAGCTAAGCCCGGAACTGTTCGAGCAAGTGCGGCAGCGGTTTGCCAGCTATGCGGGGCCGACCGGCGTGCAGTTCGAGCAGCCGATCCGCGTCGACTTGCTGCGGCGCCCAGATTGATTCGCGGCGCTGCTACCGCGGCGGCTATCGCGGCGGCGCGTCACCGTGGCTGCAGTTCAACTCGAGGCACCAGTCCACTCGGCGCGCTCGATCCAGCCCATCGCACCGAAGCCCGCGATCCAACGGATGCGTTGGCATTCGAGCAGCCACACTTGGAAGCCGTGCGCCGAGCGCATGCGTTCGGCGTGAGGGAAGCGGGCGAAGTAGAGTGCTTCGGCCGCGGCCTGCTCGTCTCCTTCGGGGCAGCGTGCCTTGGCGAGCATCGCGTGGCGGGGCCCGCTCTGTGGTTCGTCGCTGGCAGTGCGGTCGGCAACGAACAACGTGGCGCGCGGATCGGCTTGCAGGTTCTTGCAGTGCTCGGAGATGTCCGACAAGAATACGACGGCATCTCCCTGTGGCGTCAGGGCGTAGGGCACGATCGACCCGAACGGCCAGCCGTCCATCGCGGCGTGCGCGGTGCACAGCGTGGCGTTGCGTTCACTGGTCAGGAGGGTGCGGACGTTGGCCAGATCCGAGTCGCTCATTGCCGTATCATCGCGCTCGATTCGGCGCACAGCTGCACCGATTTCACCGCGACGACAAAAACCTGGTGAATGTGACCGGCCCGCAGAGAACCTGTGGGGACCATGCGAATCCTCGCCCCTCTCGTTCTCGCCTTCGGCGCCACTTCCTGCGGCAGCTACGACGCCATCCAGGCCACGTCGGCCGCCGAGGCGTCCGCCTCCGACACCCCGGAGGCGACCTCCTTGTTTCCGGGCGGGACCGCTACGACCTTGCCGTTGGGCAACTTCTCCGCCAGCCTTGCCGTCAAGGACATTGCCGCATCCAAGGCGTTCTACGAGAAGCTTGGCTTCACCAGCGTGGGCGGGCAGCAGGCCGCGGGCTGGTTGGTTCTGCGCAGTGGCACGACCACCATCGGGTTGTTCCAAGGCATGTTCCCGACCAACATCATGACCTTCAATCCCGGTTGGGATAGCCAGGCGAAGCCGGTGGCGAAGTTTGTCGATGTGCGCGACATCCAAGCGAAGCTCGAAGCTGCGGGCATCGAGTTGACGACGCGCGCCGACCCGGCGAGCAATGGCCCGGCGAGCATCACGATGACCGATCCCGACGGCAACGTGATCCTGATCGACCAACACGTGGCGCGCGCCAAGTAGCGCCCGGTGCAAAACGACTACGTGATCAGGCCGCCGGTGCGCAGGCGTTCGGCCAGTTCGCGCTGGTAGGCCGCATGTGCCGCCGCATCTTCGCGCGCGCGTTCGCTGTAGAAGATAAACCCCAACGCACGGCGTTGGCGGTCGGTGGTCTGGTTGTGGTCGGCGCGGTGGATCGTCATTGCGTGGTGCACCAGTAGATCGCCAGGTTGCGCTGGGCAGGCGACTTCGCACTCCAAGTCCAGCGGCTGCGGGTAGTCGACAATGCCGCGGCTGAAGCCCAACGTGTTGGTGTGTTCATGCTCGCGCATGCCACGGCGGTGGGAGCCTCGCGCGTAGCGAACGCAGCCGTTGTGCTCATCGACGTCGTCGAGCGCCAGCCACATCGTGACGGCCTCGCACGGGTCGAGCATGAAGTAGTGGCCGTCTTGGTGCGGCGGTGTTGGCTTGCTGCTGCCCGGTGGCTTGTTGAAGTACTGGATGTTGCGCGCGACGACTGGCGCCCCGAGTAGCTGCTCGGCCAGTTGTGGCACGCGGCCGTGGGTTGCGATCTGTGCGAACCACGCGTCGTATTGGCCGAGCTGCTGAACCTGCTTCAGAGTGCTTGCGTCACCCAATTCTTCGTAGAAAACATGCTCGCTCGGCAGGCTCGGCAGAACGTCGGCGAGAAACCGCGCAACGTTCTGTTGCAGCTCGGCTAACTCGAGACCTTGGAAGAACCCCGGCAGGCCGACGTAGCCGTGGTCGCCGAAGTCCTGCATCAATTGGAGTCTACCCCAACGACGATCCCGTTGCGCACGGCCACCCTCAAGCCGTTATCGAAGATGAACTCGGTGAATAGTGATCCGGTCGTTTGCGACGCCGGCGATCCGTATTGCTTGACGAACTCGTTCATCGATTGGCCCAGCTGTGGCTGCGACACATCCGCCGGGTTCGGCAAGAACGCGTTACTGCCGTTGTCCACCGCAATGACGTTCTCGCCGGAGAACACCACCGCCTTCTCGATGGTTCGATCGTCGTCATTGCGGTAGCTCCAGCTTTCTGCATCTGTGCTGACCGTGATGCCTAGCGGTGGTCCAAGCAGTTGCATGACTTCGGGGCGGGTCTTGCCCAAGAGGTCCTTGACGTTAATTGGCGCTGTTGCCTTCGGCTGCGCGGCTTCTTTCTGATAAGAGATGATGCCTCCGTCTCGCACCACGGCGACGACGCCGTTGCCGTAGTGGTAGTGCATGTCGTCTCCATTGCGGACCATCTTGATGGGTTCGCCATATAGAGGCGTGAGCGTTTCGACGAGGGTGGTGATGTTCGGTTGCGTGGAAGTGTCTGCGTTGACGCGCAGCACCTGGGTCAGTTTGTCGACGCTTGTGACACGGCCGTTGGTGAACCGGATCGCTGCAGGCACCAGCTTGTCGAATTCGTTCCGGTAGGCCCACGTTACGTCGGTCGTGCCGATCCGTATGTCGATCGGCGGGCCGAGTCGCGCGATTACTTCTGAGTAGGTGCAACCAATCAAGTCCGCGGCAAACGTCGGAGTCGTGTTTTTGGAAGCGTCCGTTCGCTCCGCACGCAGGTAGCTCGGCGATGCGATCGCGTTGCCGATGGCGCACAACCCAAGAGTCAGCGCCACCGCGGTCCACGCCTTGCCGCGGTGCGCAGGCACACCAGCATGAATCAGTGCTCGTTGCCGAGCGGTTTCCCACATCAGGAACCGAACCGCGCCGTAGATGAGTCCGCCGATCAGCACGATGCCGAGCATCACTTGCAGGTCGTTGCTGCGAATGGCGCTGAGTGGTGCACAGGCGAGCGCGCCGGCACCAGCAAGCGGGGCGATCCATGCCGTGAAGACGGCCAAGCCGAGACCGGTCTTGCTGCCATTGGAGTTGCGGATGGTGCGGATGGATGCGAACCCGAATGCCAGCACCAGCAGTAGCGCACCAACCATAATGCTGGCTGCGATGACGGGCAGAGCCTCGACCGGAACCATCGGCGCAGGTGGTGCGATCGGCATTGGCATGGGGACTGGGACCTCTTTCCCTGCCTGCGCCAGTTCGATCGCTTGTTCTGTGCTGGCTCGGTACCTCTCAAGGTCGCTTTCGTATCGATAGGCCTGGCGGTATTCGATCTGTCGTCCAATCGCCAGCAAGCCGATTGTGATCACGGCGATCACTGCGCTGGCGATCGCCAAGATTGGCCCCTTGACCATGCTGGCGTTGGCGCGCGGTTGGGGTGCGGCTTGCGGTTGCGGTGCTGCACCTGCTCGAGGGCTCGGTTCCTGCGTTTTTCGTGGTTGCGAGCCGGCCTGCTGCGTGTGCAACTGTTGCGCCTGGTGCTCGACATCGGTCTGCACTTCGTGAGCATGCTGGTAGCGATTCTTCGGCTGTTGCGCGAGCGCGCGCCGAACGACCGCATCGAGTCCCTGCGGCACACCACCGCGTTCGGACGGCATGTCGAAGTTGCCAAGCGGCAAGTTGCCGGTCAGCATTTCGTAGAGCACGACTCCGAGCGAATAGATGTCGGCGCGGTGGTCAACCTGTCGCGCGCCATGCCATTGCTCCGGCGCCATGTAGTGGGGTGTGCCGAGCACCGCCGTGTTGCGAGTCAACTCGACGGCATCGCCGGGGCGCGCCACCTTGGCCAGACCAAAGTCGGCGACCTTCACCGTTCCCTGCGTGTCGATCAGGATGTTCTCTGGCTTGATGTCGCGGTGCACGACGCCGCGTTCGTGTGCGAACTGCAACGCGGTGCACAGTTGCGGCGCGATACGCAGCGCTTCGGCCGGTGACAATTCGCCGAGCTCCATCAGTTGGCGCAGGTTGACGCCATCGACGAACTCCGTGACCAAGAAGAACACGCCGTTGCGCTCACCGTAGTCGTAGACGGTGATGATGCCGGGGTGGTTGAGCGTCGCCAGGGTTTGCGCTTCGCGCAGGAACCGTTCGCCAAACTCGGGGTCCGCGGCGAGCTCCTTCGGCAGCACCTTGATCGCGACGGTGCGTTTCAGTTGCAGTTGCACTGCCTGGTAGACCGCGCCCATGCCGCCGCGCCCGATCAGCTCGACGATCTGGTAGTCGGGAAAGTCCGCCGCGAGTTCCGCAAGGCTTGGCGTTGCGGGCGCGCCGGCGGCACCCGTGCCATGGGCGCTGTGGGCCATCGCCTTCTCAAGAAGCCGTTGGTGGTTCGTGGGCTGTGGTTGCGGGTCATTCATGCCGGCGGATGAAGCAGCGAGTCGTCGCCGTTACACGCTACTGCAAAGATTTCCTACGCTTGCAGCGCGGCCAGCAGTTCTGCGAGTTCGTCGTTGTTGCCGTCCGTATCCCCGAGTGTATCCCGGACTTCCGCTTCGATCCGCTCGCGAAAGCGCTTGCGCAGCCGATGCACCGCGACCCGCAGCGCGCCTTCCGTCGTGCCAAGTTGCACCGCCAGCTCGGCCCACGAGTGCTGCAGCGAATCGCCTTCGAGCGCCGGTCGCAGAATGACGAAGACCGCCCCGCGGCCGGCTTCGTGCTCCTCTTCGGCCAGCCGTGACAGCGACTGCTCGATGACGATCTGCGCCCAGCGTCGTTCGAAGATGGCGGCCGCGTCGAGGTGGTCCGCGGGGTCGCGCGACCAGCGCTGCTCCTCTTGTTCGGTGTCGAGCGAGAACACCCTGGCTTCGCCGCCACGCTTGAGCGCCTGCTCGCGATCCCGTTCGTTCAATAGCCAGTTGCGAGCACAAGTGCGTAGGAACGAGCGGAAGCGGCCGCGTTCTGGATCGGCCTTGCCGAAGTCCTCGCGTTCCAGCAGGTTGGCGAACAGGCCTTGGGTCAGGTCGCGCGCCTGCTCTGCAGAGACGCCGTCGCCGCGATACATCGCGTAGACCGGGGGCCAATACACGCGGCACAGTTCGTCCAGTGCGAGCCGCGCGCCCGCATCGCCCTTGTTGGCGCGCGCGATCAGGCTCCAGCGAGTCGTATGGAACGCCACACCTGACGCTTACCGCAGTCAGCACCTCGTGGCAAGCGGCCGCTGGCATGGCGCCATTTGCGGTCGGCAACAGGGCGGAAGGTGCAGCTGGCTGTGGATGGTCTGATCTGAGCCGGGACTTGTCCTGGGTGGGTGCCCATGGCACGGCGAGTGGGCTAGACTAGTTGCCGACTCCGCGACCCCCAGATCCTGCCCCGCGGTCAACGCCATGCACAAGCACATTGTCCGACCCGTTCTTCTCGCCTGCTCACTTGCGGTCCCCGTTGCTGCGCAGTTGCAGCCAGCGGCCGTAAGCCGCGCCGCAACTTCGACCCAGATCAAGCTTCGTGCAGGTTCGTTCGACCCGCTGCTTGGTCAGCCAGAGACTTCGGAACTGCTGCGAAGCACCAATGAGCAAGGCTTGTGGATCTTGCAGTTCCATGCGACGCCGTCGCAAGCGGACCGCGATGCGATCGCCAAACTCGGCGGCCAAGTGATCGGTTACCTGCCGGACAATGCCTACATCGTTCGTATGCCGGCTTCGATGGCGGCGAATGCACCGAGCATTGCGGCGGTGCGATGGGTCGGCAACTACGAGGTTTCGTATCGGCTCGATCCGCAGCTGCTCGCAGCAGGCGTGCTCAACAGTGAAGCCCCGGTTCGCTACAACATCGTGGTTGCGGACAAGCACGCCGACAAGCCGGCGTTGGTCGCAAAGATCGCTGCTGCTGGCGGCCGCGTTGACGACCTGCACTTCGGCAGCATCTTGATCGATGCGACGTTGACCGGTTCTCAGCTGTTGCTGGTTGCTGGCTGCAACGAAGTGCTGTGGATCGATCGGTGGAGCGCTGCCGAGATCGATATGGACAACGGCCGGATTCAAGGCGGTGGCAACTACGTCGAAACCCAAGCTGGCTACACCGGCACGGGGGTCAGCGCGCATGTCTACGAAGGCGTTGAGTCGACGCATCCGGACTTCACCGGTGGCGTGACGAATGTTCAGAGCGGTGGTGCGGCTGAGCAGCACGGGCACGCGACCGGCGGCATCGTTTGGGGCAACGGCACGAGCAATGCCATCGTGCGCGGTATGGCGCCCGACTGCACCAAGTTCTACACCAACTACAATTCGGTGACGGCGTCGCGTTGGCAGGTGTTTAGCGACCTGGTCAATATCCACAACGTCAGCCACACGTCGGCCTCATGGGGCGACAACCGCACACTCAACTACAACTCGATCTCGGCGGAGTCGGATGACATCGTGTTCGATCACGACTTGACCTGGACGCAGAGTCAGTCGAACTCGGGCAACCAGGATTCGCGGCCGCAGGCTTGGGCGAAGAACGTGTTCTCGATCGGTGGCGTCGCCCACAACGACGACTCGAACCCGCTCAATGACTCGTGGCAGAACGGCGGTGCCAGCATCGGTCCGGCCAACGATGGCCGCATCAAGCCGGACATGACGGCCTACTACGACGACATCGGCACGTCGGACTTGACGGGCACCAATGGCTATTCGAACGGCAACTGGACGTCGAGCTTTGGCGGCACATCCGGTGCAACGCCGATGGTCGCCGGGCACAACGTGCTGGCGATCCAGATGTATACCGACGACTCCGGCACGCCGGGTATCGGCAAGTTCGGCAACGCCTTGCGCGTTCCAGGCGGCACCGTGCATGAGAATCGCCCGCACTTCACGACCATGAAGGCGCTGCAGATCGTCAACGGCGAGCAATACGACTTCACCGCCGCGAGCACCGACAACCTGCGCGAGCACCAGGGTTGGGGTGGTTTCCCGAGCCTGCGGAACATGTGGGACAACCGCGGCAAAACGTTCATTATCGATGAGACGAGCGTGTTGCTTCCCGGCGCGGCGGATGCATGGCAGATCACCGTTGCTCCGAATGAGCCAGAACTGCGCGTCTGCCTGCACTGGAACGAGCCGCCGGCAAACCCGTCTGCCGCCCAACACCTGGTCAATAATCTGTCGTTGCGCGTGATGGATCCGAGCGGCAACCAATACTGGGGCAACGCTGGGTTGCAGGATGGTGTGTGGTCCGTGCTCGGTGGTAGCGAGGACATGATCAACTCGGTCGAGAACGTGTTCATCGAGAACCCGATGGCCGGCGACTGGTATGTGCAAGTGCTCACCACGTCGGTCGTCATGGACAACCACGTGGAGACTCCCGCCGTCGACGTTGACTACGGCTTGGTCTGCATCGGTGGTCCCGGCCAGCCGGCGCCGAGTGGCTTCTTTGCCGAGGCAGAATTCATCGGTGTCGGTTGCGATGGTTCCACCTGTGCGGACGCGATCTACGAATACCCGACGTTTGCATTGGCCAACTCGGGTGTGACGTTCCAATACAGCGCCGGTGACTACACGTTGCTTGCCAACCAGGGCACGTGGATTCCGTCGAGCGGTCAGAACCTTGGCCTGGGTGACAATACGGAAGTCGTGCAGAACCTCGGCTTCACGATGCCGCACCCTGGTGGCTCGACTTCGTCGTTGCGCATCTGCAGCAACGGCTGGATTACCAAAGGATTCTTCTCCGGCTCGAGCAACCTCGTGCCGACGCCGGCCGAGTTCCTCGCGCACACGATGTGGGCACCGCTGTGGCACGACCTCAACCCTGGAGCGGGTGGCTCGGTCTGGTTCGATAGCACGACGCAACGCGCTGTCGTGACATGGGTGTCGGTGCCGAACTTCTTCAACAGTGGTTCGTCGACGTTCCAAGTGCAGTTCTGGGCGAACGGCGATGTGCACTTCATCTACCAGAACATCAGTGTGGCGGGTGACTACCTGACTGGGTTCTCGAAGACGACGCCCAACGATCCAGGCAGTATCAGTTTGCTAGCCGCTGCAGGTTCTGGTCTCGGTGTCTGCACCAACGCGGTGCCTGAGCTCGCTCTGCGCGCGACCGCGCGTCCGGTGCTCGGCACGACCTTTGACTTGGAGACGAGCGAGATTCCGGTCGGCACGCTGTTCGGCTTGATGATTCTGTCGACCAATCCGCTCAATCCATCGGCGCCGCTCACCGGACTGGGTATGCCTGGTTGCCAGTTGCACCAGGCGATCGACATCTCGGTGCTATGGGGGCAGGTGGGGGCCGTTGGCCTGATTCCATGGCCGATGCCCAACAATCCCGCGCTTGCTGGCTTCGAAGCCTATTGCCAGTCCGCGACGTTGACCCCCGGGATCAACGCGTTCGGCATGGCGATCTCGAACGGCTTGAAGTTGACCGTCGGGTTCAACTAACAACGAACCTCGCGAGTCGCAGCTGCTGGGCACGGGTCACTCAGTGCTCGGTAGCAGCGGCGATTCGTGCCTGCGCTCGGCGCAGCGCATGGCCGACCTTGTGGGGTCGGGACACCAGAGGGGGGAAGTCGCCGGTAGACTGTTCGGCCCGCCCTCTAGTGTCCAATGACCTGTCCCCCGGTCACGCCATGCAAATCAATCTCTCCTGGCCGTCGCTGCTTTCGTGCCTTCTCGTTGCTCCCGCTGTCGCACAAGCGGTAGCCGTTCCGCAGCAACGTGCGATGGACAGCATTCGACTGCGCTACGCGTCGTTCGATCCGCTGGTTGGGCAGCCCGAAGTGTCTGAGCTTCTGCGCAGCACGAATGAGCAAGGACTGTGGATCGTGCAGTTTCATGCGACGCCGACGCAGCTCGACCGCAATGCCATCGTCGGACTCGGTGGCCAAGTCATCGGCTACTTGCCGGACAATGCCTACGTCGTTCGCATGCCGTCTGGTCCTGCGGCCAACGCGTTGAGCATCAAGACGGTGCGTTGGGTTGGTAGCTATGAGGTGCCCTATCGCCTCGACCCGGCACTGTTGGACGCCAAGGCGTATGCCAGTGACGAGCCAGTGCGCTACCGGATTGTCGTCGCCGACAAGCACAATGACAAGCCGACCCTAGCGATGAAGATCGCGGCGGTAGGTGGGCAGGTCGACAACGAGAACTTCGGCAGTAGCGTCATCGAATCGACGTTGACGGGGCCGCAACTGCTAGTGGTCGCTGGCTGCAACGAAGTCCTCTGGATTGATCGCCCGATGGAGCTGCAGTTCTACATGGACAACGCGCGTTCGCAGGGCGGCGCGAACTACATCGAAGCCCAAGCTGGCTACACCGGCGCTGGCATCAACTCACACATTCACGAAGGCGTGGAGGCGACGCACCCTGACTTCACCGGCACGGTGACCAACGTGCAAAGTGCTGGCAACCCAGATGATCACGGTCACGCGACTGGCGGCATCATGTGGGGCAATGGCACCAGCAACCCGGCGGTACGCGGCATGGCGCCGGATTCGGGCAAGTTCTACACCGAGATCCAGACGCAAGCCGTCTCGCGATGGCAGGTCTTCAGTGACCTGGTCAACATTCACGACGTCAGCCACACGTCCGCATCGTGGGGTTGGGGCATCACGCTCAACTACAACTCCTCGTCGGTAGAAGCCGATGAAGCCGTGTTCGACCACGATATCGCTTGGACCCAGAGCCAGGCGAACGATGGCACGCAGATGTCGGATGGCTATGCGTGGGCGAAGAACGTGTTCTCGATCGGCGGGGTGTTCCACGGCGACGACGCCAACCCCGCCAACGATCAATGGAACGGTGGCGCCAGCATTGGCCCAGCCTCCGATGGTCGCATCAAGCCGACGCTGTGCGCCTACTACGATTGGATTGGCACATCCGACCTGACTGGCGGTGCTGGTTACTCGGGAACCAACTGGACTGCGGACTTCAACGGCACATCCGGCGCGGCGCCGATCGTTGGTGGTCACAATGTGATCGCGATCCAGATGTTCACCGATGACAGCGGCACGCCGGGCATCGGCAAGTTTGGCAACACCCTCCGTAACCCCGGCGGCACGCCACACCAGAATCGTCCGCACTTCACGACGCTTAAGGCGTTGATGGTCACGGCTGCGCGTCAGTATTCGTTTACGCCTACGAGCACGGACTTGCGCCGCGAGCATCAGGGTTGGGGCTTCCCCAACTTGGAAGACTTGTGGAACAACCGCGCCAAGACGTTCCTCGTCGATGAAACGAGCGTGTTGCAGCAAGGTGGCGTGGATAGCTACCAGATCACAGTCGGAGCCAATGAGCCGGAGCTGAAGATCAGCCTCAACTGGAACGAGCCGGCGGCGAACCCGTCGGCCGCCGCCGACCTGGTCAACAACCTTTCGTTGCGCGTGTTGTCACCGAACGGCACCGAATACTGGGGCAACGTCGGCCTGGAAGACGGACCGTGGTCGGTCGCGGGTGGCAGCGAAGATACGATCAACTCGATCGAAAACGTGTTCATCCTCAACCCGGCTGCGGGCAATTGGTATGTGCAGGTCATGGCGACCTCGATCGTCGTAGACAACCACGTGGAGACGCCGAGCGTCGACGCTGACTACGGCCTCGCGTGTGTCGGTGGCCCGGGCCAGGTCGCGCCAAACGGCGTCTTTGGCGAAGTCGAGTCGTTCGGCTTTGGCTGCGACGGCTCCACCTGCGCGGATGCGATCTACGAGTATCCGACGTTCGGGCTGGCCAACAGTGGGGTAACGTTCCAATACACGGGCGTCGACTATGTTCTGCAGCCAAGCCAAGGCACGTGGATCCCGCCGACTGGTGCGAACCTTGGCCTGGGGGACAACACCGAAGTCGTGCAGAACCTCGGTTTCACGATGCCCTACCCCGGTGGCTCGACTTCGTCGCTGCGCATCTGCAGCAACGGCTGGATCACCAACGGCTTCTTCTCCGGTTCGAGCAACCTCGTGCCGACGCCGAACGAGTTCCTCGCGCACACGATGTGGGCGCCGCTCTGGCACGACCTCAACCCGGGAGCGGGTGGCTCGGTCTGGTTCGATAGCACGACGCAACGCGTGGTCGTGACGTGGGTGTCGGTGCCGAACTTCTTCAACAGTGGCTCGTCGACATTCCAAGCGCAGTTCTGGGCGAACGGCGATGTGCACTTCATCTACCAGAACATCAGTGTCGCGGGTGACTACCTGACGGGTTTCTCCAAGACGACGACCGCCGATCCGGGCAGTGTCAACATGGCTGCTGCCGCCGGTTCGGGGCTTGGAGTGTGCACCTCAGCTCAGCCCGAATTGGCGTTCGGTACGTCTTCCCGGCCGGTTATCGGCACGACGTTCGACCTCGTGACGACGGAGATCCCGGCCGGCACGCTGTTCGGGTTGGCGTTGTTGTCGACGACGCAGCTCAACCCCGGTGTCAATTTGACCTTCCTCGGGCTGCCTGGCTGCGAGCTGTATCAGACGATTGATGTATCCGTGTTGTGGGGGCAGGTTGGCAACTCGGGAGTCGTCCCGTGGCCGTTGCCCAACAACCCTGCTCTTGCTGGGTTTGAGGCCTACTGTCAGTCGGCGACGTTGACGCCTGGGATCAATGCTTTTGGCATGGCTGTGTCGAACGGCATCAAGCTGACGGTCGGAATCAACTAGAGCTGGACCGTTGGCTGTTGGCGGCCAGAATCGTGTCACCGTGGGCGAGTTTTGGCCCCTTATCTTCTGCCGGGGTTGTCCGGCAGGAGATCATCGATGCTGTTTTGTCCGCCGCGCTGTGTCAATTCTGATTGTTCAGGTCATCGCAGACCTGCCACCGGGCGAATTGTTCGGTGGGGCTACTTCACGGCCAGGTGCCGCGAGCGTCGGGAGCAGCGCTTTCGCTGCCTGAAGTGCCGCAAGACGTTCTCGCGACAGACGTTTCGCCACGATTACCGCGACCGGCGTCCTGACTGCAACGAGCGGCTATTCGAGCTATTGAGTGTCGGCGTTGGCCTGCGCAGTTCGGCAGCAGTGCTCAAGATCTCGGCAAGCACCGCCCAGAGGAAGATGCGCAAGATGTCGCGCACGTGTCGGATGTTGCACGAGAATCTGTGCCGGACGTTACCGCCTGGCGGCAGCTACTTGCTGGACGAGGAAGAAAGCTACGAGGGCGCGTCGATTCGACCGCTGACGGTGCCAATTGTCATCGAGTGACAGAACTACTTCATCGTTGCAACGGGCGTTGGCTCGATCCGGCGCTTGGCGCCAGCTGGAAGTGCGCGCCGTGCCAAGCAAGGCCGCGAGGAAGAGCTGTTGGGTAAACGCAGGGACGAGAGTCGAAAAAGCGTGTTGGCCGTTCTTCAGTCCTTGCGGCGTTGCACTGTGGGCCCACTGCTGTTGCAAACCGACAAGAAGGCGAGTTACGCGACGCTCGCGCACAAGGTGTTTGGAGCTGATGTGACGCACGAGACGACTGCCGGTTCTGCGCCGCGTACGACGCACAATCCGCTGTTTCCTATCAACCTCACGGTGGCCATGAGTCGCGATAACTGTGGCCGCCTGCGCCGAAAATCGTGGCTGGTCTCGAAGCTCGCCAAATGGCTTCGCGGCCAGTTGGCAATCTTCACGGTGTTCCGGAACTATGTCCGTCAACGCTTCCGGCGAGACCAGCCGAACGAAACCCCTGCCAAGCTCATGGGCCTGTTGCCGCGTCAACTATTGCCATTGGAGGTTCTACGTTGGCGGCAGGATTGGGGTAATCGCAGTCCGCACCCGTTGAGTTGCAGCGGCTCAAGAACAGTTACGACAGGGGGCGATGTGATGTAGCGACGCTCAGAACTAGCGGGCCAACGTCGTGCTAGTTGTCTTGCAGCCTGCAGCGCCAACACGCAACGGATCAGTTCTGTCGGATGGCGAGCGGGGTAAGCGTGGCGACGACCTTGCGCGACTTCACATCGACCGCGATCAGTCGACCAAGCCAGTCGGCCGTGAAGATGCGCGTGCCATCTGTGCTAGCTGCCACGTCATAGACCCAGTCGCGAACGCGTGGTAGTTCGGCCTCGCGGCTGCCGCTGGTCTTCCAATGCAGGACGCGGCCATCCGCGCCGCTGCTGACCAGGTGCGTGGCGGAACGCCACGTGATGCACAGCACTTGGTCACTGTGTCGTTGCTGACGGAACATGCGTCGGCCATCTCGCATGCGATACAAGCAAACGGAACGATCGGCGCCAGCGGTAGCCAGGTAGCCAGAGTTTGGTGAGAACGCCAAGTCGCCGACCAGTCCATCCACGGCTTTCATCTTGTGAACTTCGCGACCGTTGTCTGCTTCGTGCACGGCGACGAAGCCTTGGCGATCAGCACTCGCGAGGAGCTTGCCATCGGCAGAGAACATCACTGCGGTGACCCAGTCCTCATGCCGTTCTCGCCACAGCGATTGGCCATCGCTGGCGCGCAGCACTTCGACGTTACGACGCGTGTCCCCTGTCGCGACCAGCGTGCCGTCGGGGGACACGGCTGCGGATAGCAACACGTCGCGGCGTTTACTGAAGCGACCAAGCTCGCGGCCGGTTTGCACATCAAAGAGCACCGCGCCGCCACTTCTACCGGCGATACCGCCGGCGGCAATCAACACCGAGCCATCGTTTGAGAACGACAGGGCTTCGACCTGTCCGAAGGGGAACTCGAGCACGCCGAGTTCGCGCAGGCTGTCCTGGTGTATGAGCAGAATCTGGTGGAAGCCAGGGACGGCAAGCAGGGGTGCCCCGGGGCTGGCTGCGATCGTTCGCATGGAGCCCGGGCTCTGCGGGTAGGCCTTCTTCACTAGTGGCAGGTCGCCGGGCATGACGATCGCTGCCTTGGCAGTGGCGACCTTTGTCTGGGCTTCGATGGCGGCCTTCTTGCGCGCTTCGCTGCGAACGATTGCGAGCCTCTTGGCTTCGGCCAGGTCCTTGGGCGCGCCTTGTTGGATCCAGGTACGGATGGTCTGAATCAGGTCCTTGTCGATGCGAGCCGATTTGGGCGGCATCGTCGGCTTCTCTTGATGCGAGACCAACATGTAGAGCCGGCTGCCGTCAGCATCACCGCGCTTGATCGTGCGACCAGATCCACCGCCCTGGATCGTCGCCAGATGCGTGCTCAAGTCGAGTCCGCCCGACGGGTCACCAGGTTCGTGGCAAGTGATGCAGTGCTCGTCGAAGATTGAGTAGACGTGATCTTCGTAGGTCAGCAACGACTTGTCGGGCTCGACAGCCATGGCGATGGGTCTGCTCGGCGCAGTCCCTGCGGTTGCCGCAGTTGATTTCGGCTTTGCCGTCGCCGGCTTTTTTGCGGCGGGCTTTGCTGCCGCCGGTTTCGGCTTTGCCTTCGCCGGCTTTGCTGTCGCTGGCTTCGGCTTTGCCTTCGCTGGCTTTGCTGCCGCTGGTTTCGGCTTTGCCATCGCGGGCTTTGCTGCAGCCGGCTTGGTCATCGCTGGCTTGGCCGTTGCTGGCGTGGTCGCCGCTGGCTTTGGCTTTGCCGTTGTGGGCTTTGCGTTGGATCGGCTCGGAGCGGTAGGCGGTCTTGTGCTGGGCACGTTGGCTGTCATCGCCAAGACGTCGATTTGAAGGTTGTCGACGAGCTTCTGTAGTTGTGCAAGTTTGGCCAACTCGGTCTCGAGAAGCTTGGCGGCGGTGTCCTTCTCCGTGGCTTGGGCGTCCAAGGCCTTGCCATCTTTGAGTAGCAGGGCGGAGGCTGCTTCGTGAGTTGCTGCCTTGGCTCGCATCGCGCCGGTCCGAGCAGCCCAAGCTGCAGCGGGCAGCTTGCTCAGGCTACTGAGCGCCAACTCAAGCTGGCCTTGGGCGCTTTCCTTGGTCTTGCCCGTTCCGGCTGGATCGCGAAACGTGAGCTTGGCCAGGAGAGCGCGCGTTTCGTCGAGTTTCTTGATCTCGGCGTGCAGGCTGGTGGCTGCCGCGGTTTGTTCCAGCGCTGCTTTGCGCTTGGCCTTGCTTTGACTGCGCAGGTCGCTCGCTTCGGCGTGGGTTTGCTTTGCGGCGGTGGTCATGGACTGTTTGCGCGCGGTCCATGCACTAGGGTCTGTCTTTGCCAGTTGGCTGAGCAGGGTGTCCAGGTCGAGAGTGTTCAGATCGGGAGCGCCAAGCTTGCGTGCGCCGGGCTTGGGGGCGTCGAGTTTGGCAGTGTCGAGTTTGCCAGTGGCAGTTTTGCCAGTGGCAGTTTTGGCAGTGTCGCGCTTGGCTGGCTTCTGAGTTGCGTCTTGCGCGGTGGCCGCATGCGTCACGCAAATCGCCAGTAGCGCCGTGCCCAGTTTGGGCTTCCATCCAGTGATGCAGTTCATGGGAGTGTGGCGATCGGACTAGTGCTGGAAGAGGAATTCTTTGCTGTTGAACATGGACCACAGCACGTCATCCCATGCATCGCGCGGCTTGCTACCGGCTTGTCGGATGCTAAGCAGGATGCGCTCTTGCTCGGCTTGGCGTGGCAGGCGTGCGTAGGTTGCCAAGAACAGTTCGTCGAGAATGATTTCGGGGGCAGCTTTAGCGGCGAGTAGTCGGGCGACGCGACTCTTGGACGAACGCAGCTTGTTTTCGATCGTCTCACCGTTGATCAAGTGAAGGACCTGATTGAGCGTGGGTTCTTCGCGCCGATCACAGGTGCAAACGGATTCGCGGTTGGGTCGGCCGAAGAGGTCTAGAAAGCGGCTGCCGCCGTCGGCGTCGACGATCTGCACGGCGCTTTGGCCGAGTGGAATGCCGCGGAACTTGGTTCGCACTTCGGTGATGTAGCCGATGGCATCCAGCATTTGCTCGGCAGACATCCGTCGCGGTGCCATGCCCGCGTAGGTTGATGCGGGAGGCGCGTCAGGGTGTTGCGTTGCTTGGTAGGTTCTGGACGCGCAGATCTCGCGAATCAGTTCGCGGATGTCGAAGTTGGCGGCGGCCAATCGTTCGCCGAGGCGGCGATACAGATCGGCGTGCGACGGCGGGTTGCTGACGCGCACGTCGTCGACCGGCTGTACCAGGCCGCGACCAAAGAAGCGTGCCCAGACGCGATTGGCGATGTTCTTGGCGAACCACGGGTTCTTGCGTGAGGTGAGCCACTCGGCCAACACCGCGCGGCGATCTACTCCGGGCTTGATGGTCGGCAGCGCACCGCCAAGGAACTGTGGCTTGGCCGACTTGCGAGTTCGTTCATTGGTGACCTCGCCGCTGCCGCGATCGTAGATGACGGTATCGCGTGGGTCATCGCCACGCTTGCGCCCGATGCGGCCAAAGAACGAAGCGAAGCCGTAGTAGTCGTCCATCCGCCAGCGTTCGAACGGATGGTTGTGGCACTGTGCGCACTGCAGGCGAATGCCCAGGAACGTTTGCGCGGCGTTTTCGGCGAGCACCTTGGGGCTAGTCGCAGTGACCCAATAGTTCGCTTCGGGCACTGAGTACGCACTGCCGGTTGCGGTCAGCATGCGGCGCACAATCTCATCCATTGGCACGCCATCGCGAAGGGCTTCGCGCAGCCATCTGGTGAAAACATGCACGCCCTTGACTTCGAGTTGGCCGCGCTCGATGCGCAGTACCTCGGCCCAGGCCATTGCCCAGACGTCGGGGAACTCTGGCCGCTTGAGCAGTTCGTCGACGATGCGCGCACGTTTGTCGGGGGAGGTATCCGACAAGAACGCCCGAACGTCGTCAGCTGTCGGGACCTGTCCGATCACGTCGAGGAACACACGGCGCAAGAACGTGTGGTCGTCGCACTGCGGTGCCGGAGTCAGGCGCAACTTGGTCAGCTTCTGCTGGATCAGCGTGTCGATTTCGTTGTTCGACTGCATTGCAGGCGGTTGCCACGCGTCCGCGTTGGGCAGCACGATGACGTTGGCGACTTGCGCCAAGAAGCCAAAGCGCGCCAGCACGAACGCTTCGCCGCGTGAGGCCGATTGCACCGTGCCGTCCGCAACCGTGGCCGAAGCTGTGTTGCTCGACGACATCAGCGCCAGGTCGGTGACATCGCGCAAGGAGCCGTCGCTGTATTCGGCCGTGACGACCAATGCGGCGCGCTGGTCGGGCCCGGCCAAGACGAGCTCAGGAGGTTCGACGGCGAGGCGAACCAGTTCTGGAATGGGAGCCTTGGCATCGGCGCCGTCGTCGTGAGCGCCATCGGCGATCCACGAACGGATCTGGTGCCACATGTCGCTGTCGGGTTCGATCCGTTTGCCACCCTTGTGTTTAACCTCGCCCGAAGGCTTGGTAAGGATCAGGCTGGCGTCGGGATCGGCGCAGTCTATGCGTCGACTGCGGAAGTCACGGCTCAGCGCGCGCAGGTCGCGTTTCGGGTCGAAACCGAACAGGGTCAGCCCGAAACCGTTCTTGCCCGAGGCCGCGCCGTGGCAGGCGCCGCTATTGCAACCAGCGCGGGTCAGGATGGGGATGACATCCATGCGGTAGCTGACCGGTGGTTCGATCTTGGCGTTCTGCACCAGGACCTGGACCGTCGTCGACATGCCGTCGTGAACCACGGTGGCTTTGGTTTCGCCGTTGTGCAGCGGTACCAGTCGGCCATCGCGGAACGCCGCAACGCCAGCGGGGTCGAACTGCACGTCGAGCGATGCACTGACATCCGTCGTCAGCCCCTGCTCGGTCGTTCGTTGCGCCACCAGGCGGTGGTTGTCCAAGCCGCTGTCGAGCGTGACGCGCGTTGGATAGACCGTCAGCTTGTCTTGGGCAACGGCGGCCGCCGCGAACAGAATCCATGGCAAGAAGCGGTAGATCATCGTTGGCCTTCAGCGGACTTGTTCGTGGTTGGCTTGGCTAGCGTTGGCTTTGCTGCGGCTGGCTTTGGGGGCGCGGGTTTCACTACCTTGAGGGGCGTGTCGACGCGGATTTCGCCGCTGCCGACGGTGTGGGTGATGATGCCTTGCTCGGTCGTGATCCTTAGTTGGATGTAGATCGAGCGGTGGCGGCCGGGGCGGGCGGTCTTGGCGACATCGACGGCGATCGGCAAGTTGGCCACGTCTGGTCGGATGGCCGGGATCTTGTAGGTGACACCCTTGGGGATGCGGCCGAGGGTTGCGGTGACGGTGCCGGCGAACTTGCGTTTGTGGTCGAGTGTCACTTCGAGTGTGCCCTTGTTGCCTTGCTCGATGCGCGCGGTCTTGACGCTTGCCGTGACCCATGGCTCGTGCACTGGCAACGTGATGACTTCGGTGCTGATGGTGCACGTGATGCCGTCGAGCACCGTGCTCGCGACGAGCACGATCGGCCAGTCGCCAACCGCGGCGCGGGAGTTGGCGTTGAGCGACAGGTTGCCGGTAGTCTTCTTGCCAGTCAGCGTCAGGGTGCTGGCGGAGACGCCAGCGGGGAGTGCCAGGGCGCGCACGCGCACCGTGCCGGTGAAGCCCTTGTCCCGCGTGACGGTGATGGGCAGGACCATCGAGCCGCTGCGCACGATCGGAACGCGTGGCTGCTTGGTCGCAACGTCGAATGGCACTGCCTTGGTCACTACGATGGGCAGTGCCCGCGCGACCCGTGACTCGTAGACTTCGTTGTTGCGTACGCGCAACACCGGGAAGCCGTGCAGGTGGCGGATCTCTTGCCGCTCATTGTCCTTCTTGTAGTGCAGGGTCGGGGTGCCAAGGCTGGTTTGCATGGGCGCGTCCGCGTTGGCGGTGAACACCATGGGCACGAACAGCGTTGGGTTGACTGCGATCGGGTTCGCTTGCACCCCGGCTGGTAGGTTTTCGTAGCAGAGGGTCGGATCCTTGCTCGCGCTGGCCCCCGTGATGCGGATCATCGTGGCATTGCGGCGTCCTTTCGGAACGGCGATGCCAAGGTATTCCGAGCGACGTCCGGGAACCGCTTCGGCAGCTCCCGCATACGTGCCGCTGATGCCTACTTCGATGCGATAGAAGTGCGCTGGGCTGCCGCGTCGCAAGTGGTCGCGGACGCAGGCGTAGAAGGTGCCGGTCGCTTTGGGGGTGAAGTTCAAGCGACCATCGAGGCCGGCACCATCATCGTTGCTCGCCAGGGCTTTGCCGTTGGCATCGCGAATGATCAAGACCGGGTCGAGCGGCGAGCGCAGATTCCGTGCGAGGGCGCGAACTTGGACGCGCCGTCCCTTGGTCGCGTGGAACGCATAGCGATCCTCTGCGCCGGCCTTCTGTAGCACCCCGTGGAAGGCGCATGGCGCCGTCGGTGGTTTTTCGGGCGTCTTGCCTTCGACGTAGCTTGGCCGGTCATCGACCATGACGACGACGGGTGTCGGGCAGGCGTTGCCGTTGACGGTGGGGAAGATCGCTTGCAGGCCCTCAGTCGTCGGGAGCGTGACGGTCGCTTCGGCAGGTTCGCCATCGCCAAGCAACTTCACGGTGATGGTTTCGCCGGGCCGGCCGCCGGCGGGTAGCAATCCGATTGGGCGAGGGAACGTGCCGACGTGCAGGCGGTAGGCACCGAGCGACGAACCGCGGTAAGCGACGTCACGCAGGGCAAGCCAATGCGTGCCCGTTTGCTTGGCCGTGAAGCAAGCAAGTGGGTCTGCCTTGCCGAGCGACGAATCATCGCGTCGCTGGATCAGGTGTCCTTCGGGGTCGAAGATCTCAAGTTGCAGGTCGATGTCAGTCAAGCCGAGGCGCACCGCCTCCACCTCTGCGCGCACGACGTCGCCGGCGTTGGCTTCGAACGCATACCAATCGACCTCTTCGGCGAGGATGCGACCGTCGACGGTCAGGTTGAGTGCGATGCGCTGCGCGTGCTCGCGCGTGGCGTGGTCTTTTCGTTCGCGGATGGCAGGCAGTTGGCCAACGCGAAACGTCTTTGGCCGAGTCAGCCCGCGCGCGGTATGTAGCGAGAATACATAGCTGCCGAGGGCACAGGTCTCGGGAATGCGCAGATGCAAGGTGACGCGGTCGGCGCGGCCGGCCTCGATCTTCTCGACTTCGATGCCTTCGCGCAGCCAGACAACGGACTGCACGTCTTTCAGGAATGTGCCGTAGCAAACGACCTTGACCTGTTGGCCGCGGCTGCCGCCCGCCGGCAGTAGCAAGCGCACTTCTTGGGCGACCACTGTGGTCACTGCGGCTGCCCATAGCAGGGCGATTCGAAACAGCATGATACGAAGCAGGTCGATGCGCATCAGGCGAGCAGCTCCCGTACGACGTGACCGTCGCGCACGATGTCGATGGGGCGATCGCCGGGGCTCATCAGGCGGCGCGATGGGTCGATGCCGAGTTGGGTGAACATCGTGGCCGCGAGGTCGCCGGGCGAAACCGCGTCTGCTTCGGGCGCGCTACCGTTTGGATCGGTACGACCATGGAAGTAGCCGCGCTTGAGGCCGCCGCCAGCGGCGACCACGGAGAACGCGCGCGGCCAGTGGTCGCGGCCGCGAGTGGCGTTGATGCGGGGCGTGCGACCAAACTCGCTCGTCAACATCACCATGGTGCGATCGAGCAGCGATCGTTCGTCGAGGTCGGCGATCAGCGCGGCAAGTGCCTGGTCGACCGGCGGCATGCGGCGGCGCAGTGCGGTCGAGATGTTGTCGTGATTGTCCCATCCGCCGAATGGAATCGCGACGTAGCGGACGCCAGCGGCGACCAGTCGGCGCGCCAGCAGCAGACGTTGGCCGATGACGCTGCGGCCATAGCGATCGCGCGTGGCCTTCTTCTCTTGCTCGATCTTGAACGCTTGTTGTGCCGTCGGCGAATCGATCAGTCGCCACGCTTGTTGGTAGAATGCGTGGGTCGCACGCACGCCGTCCGCGTCGCCGGCGAAACCCGCGTCGAGTTCTTCGAGCATGCGCCGTCTGCGTGCGACGCGCTCTTCGCTCAGCTTGACACTCGAGCCGAGGTCCTTGACGGAGAAGCCGCTGCGCGATGGTTCGCTACCAACACTGAATGCGCCGAAGGCCGAACTGAGGTAGCCGGTGCCCAGGTCCACCTGGCGCGCCGTCGGAATGCACACGTAAGGCGGCAGGTCGTTGCGAACGCCAAGCTCATGACTGACGACGGAGCCGAAGCTCGGGTAGACGATCGCGGGGCTAGGGCGGTAGCCCGTCAGCATGTTGTGCGCGCCACGTTCGTGGGCGGCTTCGGTGTGCGTCAGCGACCGCACGACGGTCAGCTTGTCCGCGATCTTGGCGAGGTTGCGACACAGTTCGCTGAAGCGTTGGTCGTCGACCTTGGTCGGGATTGATCGGAACGGGCCACGAACGTCGATGGGGGCGTCGGGCTTCGGGTCAAACGTGTCGATGTGGCTCAGGCCACCGCCCAGGAAGATCTGGATGACGGCGTCGGCCCTCGGCTTGACGCGCGGCATGTCGTTCGCCAGCAGCGTGCCCGGTAGCGCGGCAGCGGCGCCGAGGCTGGCCGAACGCGCGAGGAAGTCGCGGCGATTCAGGTTCGATGCGGAACGGGGCAATGGTGAATTGGCGTCATCGAGCATGGGCGTATCCTCGCAGTGCGGCACGGGCCCGGCAGAGCCGGGGAAGCAGAGAGCCTACAGTAGTCGGCATTTCTGGGGGGTGGTCGCCATTGCGTATCCATTACATGCAGTTGACGCAGCGGAATCAGGCGCACTGTTGGCCGTTATCCACCTCCGGACGTATCGGCAGGTAGTGGTCGCCAGGACCTCGCTGGCAGGGCGCCAAGGCTGAGTGGGGGGCGGGCTGCGTGGATTTGGCCGAATGCGGTGGTCGATCAGGCCACGGGACACGGTCGTTCTTGTCGGCGATGCACAGGCCGGCGCCGTGGCCCTGGTTGCAAGTGCGATGCGATCGAGCTTGGCGATGCGGCTGGCAGGATGATGCTTTGAGCCCGGCGATGCATTGAGCCCGGTGATGCTTCGAGTCCGACGATGCTTCGAGCCCGGCGATGCTTCGAGTCCGGCGATGCTTTGAGTCCGAAGATGCTTCGAGTCGCTTCGAGTCCGACGATGCGACGATGCGACGATGCGACGATGCGTCGAGCCTGACGGGACACTTGCTCGTGGCTGCTGGCTCAGCCATCCGAAACCCGCTCCGTGCCTCGTGACGCTTTGGTGCACTCTGCTACCGGACATATGCCCGATCCCTGGCGGAGGCACTGGGCAGATCTCGTGGGCCGTGTTCGATAGAGGCCCCCCTGATTCGTCCGACCTGCGAGGTCTTATGCGTTTGCCTGCCCTGTTGTTGGTTTCCCTGTCCATGGTCGCGGTCGTGCCCGCGCAAGATGACGTGCTGGCCGTCGAGCGTCGCGCCGATACGCGCAGCCATACCGTCGTCGTCAAGCGGTTGCACCAGATGAAGGTGACGCTGGCTGTCGAAGATCTCACTCCAAAAGATCTGTGTCGCTATCTCAGTGTCGCGACCGGCAACGAATTGTCGTTCCATTGCACGAAGGCCGATTCGGAGGCTGCGCCGGCCGTCAGCATGAACTTGCGCGGCACGAGTCTCTGGTCGCTGATGTCGATCGCCCAGATCGAAACCGGATTGCGATTCGTATACCGGTTTGGCGTCGTGTTCTTGGTGCCGCCGGATGCGATCAAGCCGTTGACCAAGTTGGTCATCTACGACCTTCGCGCGGCGACGTCGCGGCTGACGAACTTCCCCGGTCCGGATCTCGGTCTGGGGTTGTCGCGCGACGAACGGCCGTTGTTTCCTGAACCAGAAGTGTCGGAAACGACCATCAGCGGCTTCACGGCGGAGGGTGTCGAAGCGTTGTTGCGAGAGTCGGTGCGTCCGAAGTCGTGGGATCTAGACGGCGTTACCTTGAGCAACCACAATGGCTTGTTCTTGATTCGCCAAACGCCTCAGGCGCACGACGAGATCGAGTGGTTGATGGTGAAGGCGGGCTTGAAATCGCCGAGCCGGCGCTTGCTGCGTCAGTTGCTGCGATAGCGGCAGCTTCGACGTAGCATGTTCCTCGGTGTTGTGCCGAGCAGGTGTCACCGAGGAACCCTATGCGTGCATCGAGTCTTGCGGGTCTGCTGTCTGCGATCGTGTCCTTGCCGGTTGCGGCGTTGGCACAGACCGTATTGAAGGGGCGAGTTGTCGATCAGGGCGGTGTCGCGTTGGCTGACGTTGCCGTTTGTTTGATTGACCAGCAGGCAGCGCCCTTTCTGACGAAACAGTCGGCGCGGCAGTCGTTGACCGCGACGGGCGCCGATGGTCGCTACTCGGTCGAGCACCCGGCTCATCTCGAGGCATCGCGCTACCACTTGTTGTTCGTCGCTCGCGGCCGGGTGCATGTGCACGCCCCACTCACCCCTCATGATGGCTGGCCGATCGTTCTGCCGCGAGCGCATACTCTGGCCGGTCGCGTAGTGGATCACGACGGCAAGCCAGCGGCGAATGTGCGGGTCGAAGCGCGCGATTGGCTGTGGCAGGCGCGCTATCGCGCGGATCAGGCGACGATTGCCTGGTTGCCGACGCCACGCACGGCGGTGTGCACCAACGAACGTGGTCGCTTTGTCTTGCCTGGCACGATGTCGTCAGCGGTGCAGTTGGTCATTGGCGACGCATTCTTGCGATCCAATCCGGTGGCACTTGGCGACCCGATCGAACTGGTCATGCCGGAGAAGGGCACGAACCTGCCGCGTGACCGCTACCGCAGTGATTCGCGCGTGAGTGCAACCAGCGATGCGAGCGCGAAGTTGCAGGAGATCGCTGGCACCACCAGGTTGACGCAGCTGCCACCGTTTGGGGCGAGCCTGCACTTTTTCTCGTTGGCGAACGACAAGGAGCAGCGCGGCCGCAACCGGGAGGAGCGCTCGAACTACCAAGGCAGCGTGCCGATTGCTGGCGATGGCACGTTTTCGGTAGCGCTCGAGGCGGGTAGTTATCGACCGAGCATCGTGTTGCCGCGCGCCTTTCGGCAGGGGCAGCCAGACTTCGTGGACCTGAAGCCGGTTACGATCGTCGCCGGTCAGAATGCGTTGGCGTTGGATCTGCGTGAACACATGCCGCTGCAAGTTGCCGGCACCGTTCATGGCTCCGTTCCGCCGGGTCGGTTGGTGGTGGGGGGTGCGGTCAAGTCCACCGTGCGCGGCACGAACTACGCTTATGCGCACTACGAGTGTGCGTTGGCCACCGTCGCGCCCGACGGTTCGTTTGCGATGCAGGTTCCGCCGGGCGAGTGCACATTCTTCGTCTTGGACCTGTGGTCGGGCATGATGTTGCACCGCGATCCGGTGAGGGCGTTGGCGACTGGGGATGCGCCCGAGTTGGCGTTTGAGATCGATGCCGGTGTCTGCGATGTGAAGTTGGTCGGTGAGGTTTCGAAGTTGTCGTGGCTAGAGCTCAATGTGCCAGATGAATGGGTGCCGAGTGGCATCGATCGCATCACCAGGTTCATGCATCAATACACGAAGCGCATCGGCTGCATGGTTCCTCCCGGCACGAGCAGCCTGCGCCTCTACTTGCCGCCGATTGCGACGGAGCTTTGGTTGGTAGCCAGCGATCAAGGCGACTTGACCCTGCCTCGCGGCGAAGCGTCGATCGACGTGGTGGCGAACAAGACGACGTCGGCAACGATTGAGATCCCGAACTAGCGCTCGCTGGCCGGTTTGACGTTAGAGGGCTTTGCGGAAGCAGCGCACGAGCCCGGCGTCCTCAAACCCCAGGGCCAGGTGTGCGGAGCAACTGGCTTGGTTACCGGGTTCCGCATCGGAGGCGAACTCCGTGCAGCCTTGCTCCCCGGCCCAGTTTTCCGCTGCCTGGACCAGGGCGCGCCCGACGCCTCGTTGGCGAGCGTTTGCAGCGACAAACCATCCTTCGAGGTAGCCGACGTTGGTGGAATCACAGCCTTCCGCGTAGCTCCTGGTCGATGCTTCGGCAAATCCCAGGGTGCGGCCGGTTGCCTCGACCGCCAGCAGGGTGACCCAAGGCCCACGTGGAAACTCACCTGCAAAGTAGCTGTCGATCTCTTGCGCATGTGCGGTAGCCGAATCATCTGGCCACAGTTCACATCGCATCCGTAGCCAGTCGGCACGGTGTTCGGCCGTGATGCGTCTTACCGTGATCATCAGGTGCGCTAGGCGATCATCGTCGCGACCAAGAAGTTCGTCGTTCGCAGAAAAAAATCCCTGCGCATCGCGACGATGGCAATACGGCATGTGTTTGGTCCGTGCGGCAAGCGAGTCGCGTGGCGCCGCGCGATCCGTACGCACTTCAAGCCGGCAACGAATGTTGGTCCGACCTACTCGTTGGGTTGGCATTGGACGACGCCGCCAACACTGAGGTTCCGTTAATTCTGGCGCGAATTCACGTGCTCCAGTCGCGCCGCCGCCCGCCGCTCGGGAGCCGGTGACGAGTCCTGGGCGTCGGGAACTTCACCGCTAGAGTCGGCCTCGCAGTGCGGCCCAGGCCGACTTGCTCCTCGTTTCCCTTTCACGTTTGTACGGAGATCCATGCCCCCGATCCGCTTGCGTACCTCGTTCTTGCTCGGATGCTGCCTAGTGCTAGGCGGCCTTACCGAGTCCGCCGCCGCCCAGAAAGCCATCGCCCAGAAAGCCATCGCCCAGAAACAAGCGCCCGAGGCGCAGCAACAACAAGCGGCCTGGCGCACCAGCGCCGCTTGGACTTCCTTCGTTGAAGACTACGGCAGCCAGTGGCGGGTCGAGTGGTCCGACGCGACGTCGACGCCGAAGTCGTTGTGGGGAAGTGGCATTCCGCTCTCGGATTGGCGGGAGAACTCGTTGACCGAAGCTCGTCGTCAAGCGCATCAATTGCTGCACCGTGAGTCCGGCTTGCTCGGCATTGGTCGGTCGAGCTTCCGTGAGACGATCGGTTCGCGCATGCACCGCGTCTGGACGTTCAAATTCCAACAGTACTACCGCGACCTCGAAGTGATCGGTGGTCGAGCCGATGTGCGAGTCAACATGGTTGGTCGCGTGCCGATGGTTGGCAGCACGTTCTGGCCGATTCCCCGCGACTTTGTCGTCACGCCGACGGTCGAACCTGGCACCGCGTGGTTGCACGCATGGAACGAACTCGGCGAAGCACCCACCGGTGCCCCGCAGCCGACGCCGTTCGCGCCGCCGCGCCTCGTCATCTGGGGAGACCTGGAGGCCGATGGCCCCAGTGATGTGTTCCTCGCCTGGGAAACCTCGGTGAGCAACATCAATGCCAACGGCGATGGCAAGATCGGTCGCTTCTACATCGATGCGCACACCGGCAAGAAGTTGGCCTTCGTCAACGACAAGCACGAGTGCGGGATTGCTGGCTGCAACCACGCGAGCCACAAGCTTGCGACGATTCCGGCGCGGCCGCTACCACTGCCAGTCAACACCACGGTCACCGTGATGGGTTGGTCCAGGCTTGGCGTCGATGCCGGCGCATCGTTGAGCAATACGCCGATGCCTGGTCTCGAGATCAGTGTGCCGGGGGTTGGCACCGTCATCACGGACAACCTCGGCCAGTTCACGGTCGATATCGCTTCGCCGGTTTCGGTCAGCATCGGTAGCTTGAACGGTCGCCACCACAGCACGATCTCGGGCACGGCCGCGCCGAGTGCCTCGCATACGATCAACCCTGGCGTCGCCAGCACGATCCAGCTGTTGACGTCTGGCGCCAGCATCAACCAAGCGGCACACACGACGACGTCGTGGTGGGTCGATACGACCAATGAGTTCGCGCGGGCGATCCTCGGCAACTCGTCGCAGCTGGCAACGGCGAGCAACGTGGGCGTCACGGTCAACATCAACTCGACGTGCAACGCCTACTACACGGGCAATACGATCAACTTCTACCAAGATGGTGGTGGTTGCTCGAATACCGCGTTCTCAACCGTGATCGCGCACGAATGGGGCCATGGCCTCGATGATCGCTATGGCGGCATTTCGCAGACCAACGGTCTGAGCGAAGGCTGGGGCGACATCCTCGGTTGCTACCTGATGGACACTCCCGACCTCGGCAGTGGTTTCCAAACGCCGGGTGTGCCCCTTCGCAGTGGCAACAACACGGTGCAATACCCGTGCTCGGGTTGCTCGGTGCACACCGCCGGCCAATCGTGGATGGGCTTTGCTTGGAAGTTGCGCGATCGCATGGCGATCACGCTTGGCAACCGCAACGCGGCCATTGCCCTGACCAACAACCTCGTCATCAGCACGATTGCTGCCGATGCGACCAACCAGCAAGCTGCGGTTCTCGAAGTCTTCATCGCCGACGATGACGACGGCAACTTGAACAACGGCACGCCGAACTACGCGGACCTCGCGTGGGCCTGTGACCAGCACTCGTTGCCGTACCCGGGTCAGACGTCCGGCGTTGCCAACGACGAATGCGTCGATGCGATTCCGTTGGTGGATGGCGTCAACAGTGGCTTCACGTCGGCGGGTTCGTTCTCGTCATCGCCCTCGTGGGGCTGTGCATCGGGCGGCAACGACGTGTGGTTCTCCTACACGGCGGGCGGCAGCGGAACGCTTTCGGTCAGCACCTGCGGCTTGGCGAGCTACGACAGCGCGATCCAGATCTTTTCTGGTAGCTGTGGTTCGCTGACCAGCATCGCGTGCAACGACGACGCCTGCAGCTTGCAGTCGACGGCGACTGCGTCGGTCACTGCTGGCACCTATTACGTCCGCGTTGGCGGCTACAATGGTGCGACGGGAGCATTCGGCTTGGATGTTTCCGGGCCGTCTGCACCGCAAACACCACCGTCCGCTCCGACGGGCCTCGGTGCGAGTGCCAGCGGTTCGTCCCAGGTCAACCTGACCTGGACGGACACGGCCAGCGATGAGACCGGCTACGAAGTCGAGCGCTCGACCAACGGTTCGACGTTCTCGACGGCAGCCACCCTCGGTGCCAACGCTGAGAGCTATAGCGACACGGGTCGTTCGGCTGGCACGACGTATTGGTATCGCGTGCGTGCCGTCAACGGTGGCGGTGCGTCGGGTTACTCCAACACGGCGAGCGCCACGACGGATCCGTCGTCGGTGCAGGTCTTCCTGGTGACTCAAGAAGTTGCCAACCACGGTGTCGTCAGTGGCTCCTTCACGGCGACGCAGGGTGACGATGGTTCCTACCAGACGATCACCGAGCGCACGAGGAAGAGGCGCAACAGCCTGCAGCACGAGTGGCGCATCGCCAACGTGCCGTCGAGTGGCACGCGCACGCTGCGTGTCCAGGCGCACCGCACGGTCTCGCCTGACAACGACACCTTCATCATGCAGGTGCGTGTTGGCGGCAGTTGGACGACTGCGGTCACGGTGACCAAGACCAGCGATGACAACGTCTACCAAGAGTGGGTGTTGCCGAGTGGTGCCTCCGGAACCGTGCGCATTCGCGTGCGCGACTCGGACAACTCGCGCAATGCGGTCGGCGAAGACGTGCTGAGTATCGATCACATCGTGATCGAAGTGCAGTAGACCGCGATGGCGTGATGCTCTTGCGTTCGAGTGGCGGCGATGCCGTTCTCGAACGCCTTGCGTTCCAACTACCGCCTGAGCCGTTCCATCGAAGTCACCAGGTAGGCGCTGTCCCCGATTTCAGGCGGACCGTCAGCGTGATGCTCGTCCGGGAAGAAGCGGCAGATCAGCACGTCGCCCAGCCGGCCCGCGACGATGCCGTCGCCACGATTGGCGTTCTTTTGGGGGTTGCTGATCGGCATGCGCAGGTCCTCCACATGCTGGGGCAGCTGTTCTGGATTCTTCATGCGAACCCCGATCATCGGGCCGTCGATTGCGACCACGATGCCGTATGGCCAAATCGGCCAGCCAAGAACGCTGAACGTTTGATACATGCCCGGCGGCTCGTGGTAGTTGCGCGCATGTTCTCGCATGGCCGCAAGCAGTTCTGGTGCTTGGCCATGCAGGTCGGGATGAAGTTGCGGACCACTGGCACAGGCCGCGCCGAGAAAGCACAACAAGAGGCCGGTTCGCATGGCTGCTTGCCTACTTCGCCGCCCGCCAGCGCAGGAAGCTCGCCACCGCGGCTAGCCCAAACAGTCCGCCGGCGATCGCATAGCCGACCGCGCCGCCATCGACGCGCGAGGCTAGAGCGAAGAAGCAGCCGGCGGCTGCCAGATAGGCGATCGTGGCGATCGCGGCGGCGGGTCGTTGCGATGGGGCCTGGTTCATCTGTTGGGCAGACTAGTCCTGGGCGAGAATGCGTGGCAACGGGATTTCGGCGGATCGACTCCCAGGTCGGCTTTGACCAGCGGTTACTTCGCTGTGCCACTCGCATCGTTGACCTGACGGCGCTGCCGTGGATCGTTGCGGGTTCGCGAACGTCCCCTCATCGTCCTATGGCCAAGATTTCTATTCTGCTGCTCTCGTGCGCCCTGATCGCATCGCTCCCCGCCCAAGACGGCTGGACCAGCCTGTTTGACGGCAAGTCCCTCAAAGGCTGGACCCAACAAAACGGCACCGCCACCTACGAAGTTGTCGATGGCACGATTGTCGGCACGACCGTCAAAGGCAGCCCGAACTCGTTCTTGTGCAGCGATCGCTTCTATGGCGACTTCGAACTCGAATTCGATGTGAAGCTGTTTGACGACCGCCTCAACAGTGGCGTGCAGATTCGCAGCCATTCGATTCCTGCACACAAGAAGGGGCGCGTGCATGGCTACCAGGTCGAAATCTCGACCAACGGTCACGCTGGCTTTGTCTACGACGAAGCGCGTCGTGGCTGGTTGAGCAAGGATCGCGATGAGCCGGCGCGCCGCGCGGCCTACAAGAACGGTGCCTGGAACCACTACCGTGTGATCTGCTTGGGTTCGTCGATTCGCACGTGGGTCAATGGCGTGCAGATCGCCAATGTCACCGATGACTGGTCGCCGACCGGGTTCCTCGGCTTGCAGGTGCATGGCGTTGGTGGCGATCCCAAATACCAAGTGGCCTGGCGCAAGCTTCGCATCCGGGAACTCGGCGACGGCGGTGGCTTCGCTTCGTTGTTCAACGGCAAGGACCTGACCGGCTGGAGCGTCAACGAGAACCCGGCGTCCGTCAGCGTCAAGGAAGGCGCGATGGTGGTCCGGGGCGAGCGCGCGCACGTTTTCTACAGCGGCCCGGTCTACCAACACTCGTTCAAGAACTTTGAATTGCGGGCTTTGGTGAAGACCAAGCCAAAGGCGAACTCAGGCATCTACTTCCACACCGTGTTCCAGAAAAACGGCTGGCCGGAGAAGGGCTACGAGGTGCAGGTCAATAACTCGCAAGCAGATTGGCGTCGCACCGCGGGCTTGTATGGCATCGAAGACATCAAGGAAGCGCCGGCTAAAGATGACGAGTGGTTCTTGATGACAATTCGTGTGGCTGGCAAGCACATTACGGTGTCGGTCGATGGCAAGCAGGTGATTGACTACCACGAGCCCGACAACGTCGAACGTCCGAAGAACTTCGCCGGGCGCGTGCTCGATCGCGGCACGTTTGCGTTGCAGGTGCACGATCCAGGTTCGGAAGTCTGGTACAAGGACATCCGCGTCAAGCCGCTGCCGGAGTAGCGGTTTGATGATTGAGTCACGCCCGCGCGCGTTGCCGCGCTAGCGCGCGCGCGACTTCTGCTGCTCTTGTCGCGACTTCGCGATGATGCGATCAGCCGCCTTCGGGTTGGCTTTGCACTCGAGCAGGGCGCTGAGCAACAGCGGCGCCACGATCGTCGCGTCGGACTCGATCACATACATCGGCGTCTTCTCGGTCAGCTTGTCCCAGGTGATCTTCTCGTTAGGCGTCGCGCCCGAGTAGGAGCCGTAGGATGTCGTCGAATCGCTGATCTGGCAGAAGTAGGCCCATGGCTTGGCGCGCTGCTCAAGGTCGTACTTGATCGACGGCACGACACAGATCGGGAAGTCGCCGGCGATGCCGCCGCCGATCTGGAAGAAGCCGATGCCTTTGCCCTTGGACAGGTTCTTGTAGTCGTCGTAGAGGCCGGCCATGTATTCGATCCCCGACTTGACGATGCTCGCGTTGCACTCGTCGAACTTGACGTGGCTCGCGAAGATGTTGCCGAACGTCGAGTCTTCGTGGCCCGGCACGACCATCGGCAGGTTGGCCTGCGCCGCGGCCATCAGCCAGCACTCGTCGATCTTGCCGCGGTAGTCCTTCTTCTTGAGCTTCTGGATCAGCTCGTAGAAGTACTCGTGCCAGTAGCGACGTTCGCCGTGCTTGGTCGCGCGTTGCCACATCGGCACCAGGATCTTCTCGACGACCCGGAACGCCTCGTCTTCAGGAATGCTCGTGTCGGTGACCCGGCGCATGCGCTGCTTGAGGATGCGCGTGTCGTCTTGTTTGGTGAAGTAGCGGTAGTCCGGGAAGTCCTTGTAGTGATCGTGCGCCACCAGGCGGAACAGCGATTCCTCCAGGTTGGCGCCAGTCACCGACATGCCGTGGATCAGGCCGGCGCGAATCGCCGGCGCGAGCGTGATGCCGAGTTGCGCCGAAGACATGGCGCCGGCGACGGCCCAATACATGCGGCCACCAGCCTGGATGTGATCCCAATAAGCGAACAACGCATCGCGCGTCGCGCGGGCATTGAAGTTCTGGTAGTTGCGGGTGACGAACTCGAGGATCGGAAGGCCGGGCGTTGCCATGGGGTGATTCCTATAGCGGAAGCGTTCCTTCAGGCGAACTACGGTTTGCCGTGTCGCGGCGAAGGTTTTCGTCGCAGAGGCGTGTCGATTCGCTGCAGGGGGCAGAACGTGCCGTGTCAGGGGCCAATCCGGGGGGATTGCGGGTAGGCTTTGTCGGCCTCCCTGCGACTCCCCGTCGTCCTCCATCATGATCTCCACTCTCTCCCGCGCCGCGGTCCTCGCGTGCGCCGTGGCTGTTTCCCTGTCCGCTCAGAACGGACTATCCGATCAGTCTTCCCAAGCTGGCGACCGCATCCAGATGCGGTTTGCTTCGTTTGACCCGATGACCAGTTCGCCCGAGATTCCGGCGGGGCTGCGCAGCGCTGAGGGCCAAGCGCTTCGCATTGTGCAGTTCGTCGGCGTTCCAACCGAAGCGGGCCGCCAAGCGGTCGTCGCGGCGGGCGGCAAGATCATCCGCTACCTGCCGGACAATGCCTACGTGGTGCGTGCTGCCAAGCCCGAGAGCCTGCGCGGCATCGCGAGCGTGCGTTGGGTTGGCGACTACCACCCGGCCTACCGGCTCGAGAGTGCGCTGTTGCAGGGCCAGGCCTACGCCCAGCTGGAGGCGGTTCGTTACAACATCGTCGTCGCCGACAAGCGCGTCGACAAGCCGGCGCTGATGCAGAAGGTGCAGGCGATCGGTGGCCGCGTCGACAACGAACAGGTCGGTGGCCTGCTGCTCGAAGTCACCCTGACCGGCCCGCAGCTGCTGCAGGCGGCCGGATTCGACGAGGTGCTGTGGATCGACCGCTGGACTCCGGATTCGGAGGACGTCGACAACGCTCGCATCCAGGGCGGCGCGGACTACGTCGAAGGACTTGCTGGCTACAGCGGCGTCGGCCTCAATGCCCACATCTACGAAGGCATCGATGCCGGGCACCAAGGCTATTCGGGTCCGGTGATCAACGTGCGCAGTGGCGGCAACTCCAGCGGCCACGGCACCAACACGGCCGGCATCGTCTTCGGCAACGGCACTGGCAACCCGCAATTCCGTGGCTTCGCGCCCGATGTCGGCAAGTTCTACACCAACTACGGCTCGGTGCAGGGCTCGCGCTGGCAGGTCTTCAGCGACCTCGTCAACATCCACAACGTCAGCCACACGACGGCGTCGTGGGGTGGTGCGCGCACGTTCTTCTACACGTCGACCTCGGCCGATTCGGACGACATCGTCTTCGACCACGATCTCATCTGGACGCAGAGTCAATCGAACGCGGGCAACCAGGACTCGCGTCCGCAGGCGTGGGCCAAGAACGTGTTCTCGATCGGTGGCGTCAACCACCAGAACGACAGCAACCCAAACAACGATTCGTGGCAGAACGGCGGCGCCAGCATCGGGCCGGCGTCTGATGGTCGCATCAAGCCGACCCTTTGCGCCTACTACGACAACATCGGCACGACCTCGCAGGGTGGTGGCTACACGACGAGCTTTGGCGGCACCTCGGGTGCGACGCCGATCGTCGCGGGTCACAACGTGCTCGCGATTGAGATGTTCACCGACGAGGTGATTCCGGGCTACGGGGCGTTTGGCAACCCGCTGCGCGTTCCCGGTGGCACCAGCCACCAGAATCGTCCGCACTTCCCGACGTTGAAGGCCCTGCAGGTCGTCAACGCTTCGCAGTACTCGTTCACCAGTGGCAGCAACGACAACCGTCGTGAGCACCAGGGTTGGGGCTTCCCCAACCTGCGCACGATGTGGGACCTGCGCCAAAAGACGTTCATCGTCGATGAAACCGATGTCATCACCCAAGGTGTCGTGCGCTCGTGGGCGATCGCCGTTGCTCCTGGCGAGCCAGCGTTGAAGACGTGCCTCAACTGGAGTGATCCGGCGGCCAACCCGGCGTCGGCGTTGCACTTGATCAACAATCTGTCGCTGCGCGTTACCGCGCCCAACGGCACGGTCTACTGGGGCAACAACAACCTTGAGGACGGCGTCTGGTCGACCGCGGGTGGCAGCGAAGACACGATCAACTCGATTGAGTGTGTCTTCGTTCAGAATCCTGCTGCGGGCAATTGGAACATCGAAGTGCTCGCCACTGCGATCGTGCAAGACAGCCACGTGGAGACGCCGGCGGTCGATGCGGATTACGCGCTCGTCGTGACCGGCGGCCAAGGCACGCAGGTTCAGTTCGCCCAGTTCGAAGCCTTCGGCGCTGGTTGTGCGTCGTCGGTCGTCATTCCGACGCCGCCGTGCTTCGTCTGGAACTCGCCAGCGGCGCTGTTGCCGAACACTGGCTCGACGGAATACGCCTACCGCGTTGGCTCCGCCACTCCATCGACCGTGACGAGCTTCGAGTTCTACACCCAGTCGACGGGCGGCACGGTTTCCATTCCCGTCCATATCTACACTGGCAGCCAGCCCGGTCTCACTCCGGTCGCCTCGACGACCATGACGGTGACGGGCACGCTTGGCTACCACACTGCCACGTTTACGCCGGCGGTGACCGTTCCTAACACCTTCCACGTCGGGCTCGATATGTCCGCTGGCAATGTGCAGACTGGTGAGTTTGCGACGGGCACGTTCAACGTCGTGCACACGAGGACCTCGCCTACGACTTGGAGCATCTTCGTGCAGCGCAACGCCTGGCGCGTAACCTGCGCGCCCGTTTTCGGGATGCCCGAGTTGAGCAACACCGGGATGCCGGTGCTCGGCACGGCCTACAACCTTGATCTGGAGGAAGCGCCACCGATGACGTTCGCGGTGCTGGCATCCGGCTTGTCGGACTCGACGTGGTCTGGTGGCATGCTGCCGATGACCCTGCCCGGAGCTCCGGGCTGTGATCTGCTGGTCGACCCGATTGTGCTGACCGCCTACGTCACGTCCGCCACGGGCACGGCGACTGGTCCGATCACGGTGCCGAACACGGCTGGCCTGGTTGGCACGGATGTGTTCCACCAGTGGGTCGTGCTCGACGGCCTCGCCAACGTGCTTGGCCTGGTGACGTCGAACGCTGGTCGCGCGCGCATCGGCAACTAGGCCGCCGCGCAGGCTGGTTCGCGCGGTGCCTCGATAAAGGGCCGCGTGAACTTACGGCCGCGCCAACGAGTGCCGCGGCAATGAGTATTGCGCCGACAAGTTTCGCGGCCACGCGTGCCGCCCAATGAGGGCGCGCCACAACGTTCGCGCCAACGAGTGGCGCCCCGACTGGGATGCAGTCTCGGTCGGCCCGTCTAGTCCGTCCCGATGGGCTTCTTGGTGGCGGGCTTGCTCTTGGCGAGCAGTGACTTGATCAACTGCTGCACCTGTGCTGCCGGCAGCGCGAGCGTTTCGATGCGTCCAGCGCGGGCGATGTTCACCCCGAGCACTTTGCCGTCGAGGTCGACGACGGGGCCGCCGCAGTCCGCAGGTTTGAGCACCGTGTCGTGCTGTAGCACCTGCTGGAAGCCACTGCGTACGTCGCTCAGGGCGCCCCAGACGTTTTCTTGACCCGAGGTCGCGGCGTTGTTGTTGGTGCCGAGTTCGACTTCGAACGTTTTCTCTTCGGCGTCGCGCAACACCGTGATGCTCACCTTGTCGCCGGGCTTGCAGTTGGGGATGGCTTCGCGCAGTTGTTGGGTCTCGGTGATCACTTCGTCTTGGAACTTGACGACGATGTCGTCGACCAGCAAGCCCGCGGCGCGCGCCGCACCGTGTGCCACGACTTGGCCAAGTTTGGCCGGTTGGTCTTCTGCGTTCGCGAACTGAACGCCGAGAAACGCCTTCTTGATGGTGTGCTGGTAGGGGGCTGAACCAACGATACCGACGCCGCGGGGCGTTTGTGTGCCGTCTGGCGATGCGGTGAACGCGCCGGTCTCAGGAATGGTGGTCTGCCATTGCACTGGCGTCAGCTGGTCGGTGGCGACGCGCAGCAGCGCCAGGTCCGCCGGACGGTTGAAGCCGAGTTGGGTCGCCGACCACGTGTCCTTGCCTTGCTTGCACTGCAGCTTGGCGGGGTTGTCGGCCTTCTTGGTCTTGCGCGCCAACTCACTGTACTTCGTGACCACGAGGTCTTTGCCGACGACGGTGCCGAGAATGCGAACTTCGCCATCGACGACGACTTCGACGACGCTGCGGTTCGCTTCCTTGATGATCGGCGCGTAGACCTGTCGAACCGAATCGCCTTGGCTCAGGGTTCGGATGCTTTGCGCGGCCAGCGAGCCCGACAGGGAACTTGCAGCGATCGCGGCAACTGCGGCCAGCAGCAGGCGGGAGGTGTGGTAGTGGTTGCTCATCGTGCTTCTCCTGTGACCAGCGGGATCTTCAGTTCGATGCCCTTGCCGTTGCGCTCGACGACGATCGTGATGATCTCGCCACTGCGGAAATCCCGCAGCACGCGTTGCACCGAACGGCGGTCTTCGATGTCGGTGCCGTCCATCTCAAACAAGCGATCGCCCTTCTGCAGTCCGGCTTTGGCTGCCTTGCTTTCGCTTGGCACGTCGCCAAACACAGGGCACCCTTTGCCGTAGACTAGCGGAGCCCCTAGGCCAAGTTGGCCACGGCGACCTCGGCGGCGAGCTTGGGTGACCTTGCCGTCTTGCAGTTCGGTCCATTGCTCGACGAGTGCGTCGACCGGCGCGTGCATGTTCATGGCCAGGTTCTTGTTGATGCGGCTGTTGATGCCGACGACGCGACCCTGCATGTCGAATAGCGGTCCGCCCGAATCTCCGGCTTGCATGGTGCAGTCGGTGATCAGGTAGCCGGTTTTCGGAACGCGCAAGACTCGGCCGAGGCGCGCGGGGGCGCTGCGGCCCGGCTTCGCGCCGCTTGGGTGGCCAAGCATCAGCACCCATTGGCCACGCTTCAGCTCGGAGGACTTGCCGATCTCGACGGCGGCGTGCTCACGCAAGCTGTCGACGCGCACCAGCGCGACATCGCTGCGGTGGTCGGCGCCGAGCGTCGTGCCGGCAAGCCGTTTGCCATTGGTCTGCGTGATGCGGATCTTCTGATCGGCCATCACGGTCACGTGGGCGGCCGACAGCACGAAGCTCTGGTTGTTGCGACGGACGAGCACGCCACTGGCTCCGGGCAACGAGACGGTCGCGGGCAACACACGCTTCACGAGGTCTTGGACGTGCGCCTGCATCGCTTTCAACTCGCCGACAGTCGCAGGGTCGTCGCCGGCGAGGATCATCTCCAGGCGTGCGGCGGACACTGCCGGCGCGGTGGCGTCTACTGGCGCGGCTGCTGTTGAGGCGGTTGGCGTCGATGCGGTTGGCGTTGGGGCGGTTGGCGTCGGGTCGGGCTGTTGCCCCCGCAGATGAGCGAACGGCAAGATTGCGAACGCAATCGCCATGCTCGCCATCAAGTCGAGTCGTTTGGTCATAGTCGTAGGGAGAGGATAGCGCATCCGAGGGTCGTCATACGTTGATGAACGCATGGATACACACCTGGGGCCTGGTCGATGGGCCGCCGCCCCGAAGCGCCACCGTCGCCCGGCGGCGGAGGTTGCGCAACGCCCATCCTGTGGTGGTTCTGGCCGACGGATGTGCCCCCCTTGGGCTACTTGGGGGTAGGCCCGCGAACGTCTCGCGAGGCTGTTTGTTCGTCGTTGGCAAAAGGCCTGATCTGCCGTGAATCACCGTTCCCAACTTGTCTGTCCAGCATTGCGATTGGCGTGCACGCTCGTGTTGTTGTCCGTTTGCCTGGCGGCCCAGTGCCAGCAACCTGCGGGCACGTCCATTGCGTCGTTGATGTTGCCGACGTCGGCTTTGCCGGTGCACGACGAGGGGCGCAGTCCAGACCTTGCGTTCGCTGGTTTCACGTTCCCGATCGGGGGCAGCACCTACAGCCACTTCGTCGTCGAGTCGAACGGTGAGGTCTATCTGACGGATGGCACGGGAGTTGTCGATCCGGCGCAGTTTGGAGTGTCGTCGCTGGCCGAGATGCGGGGCACAGCCTCGGCGTCGCCGCGGGTCATGGCGATCAGCGGCGACCTTGAGATGAGTCTTGGCGCGCCGACCTGGGACATTCTCGTCGATGACTCACAGTTGGGGTTGGTCCAGATTACCTGGTGCGGCGTGCGCACGTTCGCCTCGTGGCCGACGTTCTCGATGAGCGTCACCCTGTTCGCCACAGGTGCTGTGCAGTTGCACTACGGCGATGGCGACTTCGGCCGGGTCGGGTGGGGGCACTACGCTGGCGTGTCCGCCGGTGACGCGGTTGGCACCGGGTTGGAAGCTTCCAGCGATCTCAGCAGCAACGCGGACTCCGGATCGTTGGCGCTGCTGTTTGAAGGGCACTGGCAGCCGTTTGATCTGCGCGATCGCACCGTCTTGCTGACGCCAAACGGCAATGGCGGCTACTCGTCATCGGTGACCTGTGGCTTGGCCTACCACGCGAGTACTGGCGAAGGCTGCTACGGCGTCGGTCATGAGTCGTTCTACCAGCACTTCACCGATGCCGCAGTTGCGGCGAGCACGCTGTCCGGCAACGCGATGGTGATGACGCCGGTCGTCGATGGCTTCGGGGCGGTGTGGTTGCCGGGCACCGCGGCGGCGCTCTACTTGCCGCCGACGGGAGCGGCAGTGGCGCTGCCGGTTGGCAACGACGGGCAAGTAACGCAGGCGTTGCCGTCACCGTTCTTGTTGCCGGGTGCGGTCGTGCACGAATTGACCGTGCAAGGCAACGGCATCGTTGGCTTTGGTCCCGGGCCCGTCGGTCCTTCGTCGCAGAACTACTTGCCGCAACCAGAACGCATGATGGCGGGCACTCATGGCGGCATCTACTGCTGGCATGCATACAACGCGGACGAAGGTGGCGGCGTGTGGTTCGAAGACGTGGCGGGCGTCAGTTGCGTGACGTTCTTGGACGTCGAGAACTTTCCGCTGGCGACGCCCAACCCGAGCACGTTCCAAGTGCAGTTCCACCATGGCACCGGTGAGATCTTCTTGCTGTTCGTGCATATCGATTCGAACAACTCGCCGGTCTTCAGCAGCTACCCGCAAGACCATCTGATTGGCTACACACCGCCAGGCGAATCGGTCGACCCGGGTGGCGTCGAGTTCGTGACCCAGTTGCCAGTGACGACGATGCCGGATGTGAAGCCGCTGCAGCTTGGTGCGTCGCCAGATCCGATCTCGGCGGCGACCGTTGCAGCGACCGTGGTCTACACGGTCGACCACGCACTGGATGCGACACCGGGGGCCGGGCTGGCCGTTGGCGTGGTCGCGTTCAGTTTGGTCGGCACGCCGCCGTTCGATCTCGCCGGGCTCGGTGCGCCGGGATGTGCCGCACACATCGGGCTGTTTGGGTTGAGCCTGTCATTCGCTGGGCCGCTTGGCCAGCAGAGCGTGCCGCTCATGCTGCCGCCGGGATTGCCGCCGGGCATCGTGATGCATGCCCAGGCGGCGTCGCTGTCGCTGGGCGTCAACGCCGCTGGCATGATCACGTCGAACGCAGTCGCGAGTGTGATCTCGTGGAACTGACTAGCGAATGATAAACGGCTGGTGCGTGCCCAGGCGCGGGCCGAGGGTCGAGCTTGAGCCGACCGCTTGCAAGTAGAAGCGCAGCCCGTTGAAGCCGGCGCCGACCGGCAGCAAGTAGGGGAGCTGGCCGTCGCCATTGGCATTGCACTGCACGGAGCCGAGGTAGGCCATGTTGTTCATGTCGATGCGCAGGTCGCCATACGCGCTCAGCGGCATCGGCGTTGGCAGTTCGATTGGGCTCATGAAGCAATCGCACCACTGGTTCGGTTGCCACTGGAAGTCGACCGTGCCGGCGTTGCCGTTTTGAAAGTCGGCCTCCTGGCTGGAAATCAGCGCGACTGGTCCGGGGATCGTAGGCTCCTTGTCCGTAGCGTCCGGAACGTTGTCGCCGTCGAAGTCGCCGGTGTAGTCGACGAGCGTCATCATGCCGGCCGACATGTGCATCATCTCGTGGCAGTGGTAGAGCCACGACCCGGGGTTGTCGGCGACCCATTGCGCCGACCACGCATCACCAGGTTGCCCCGAAGGCATGATCAAGATCGTGTCCATCTGCGGCGCGTGCGTCGTGCCACCGGCCGTGCCCATCAGGCGCATGAAGTGCCCGTGCATGTGCATCGGGTGGATGTGGTTCGGTGACGGTGTCGACGTCGACAGGTCGAACTGGATCGTTTCGCCGTAGCTGACTTGCGTCGGCGTGATGATCGGCCACGACTCGCCGTTGATCATCCAGCTGCCGCTGGCAACACTCAGCGCGATTGGGTAGGTGCGGTCCGGAGTCGCAGAGATCGGCGACGGGTAATAGCTCGCGAGCTGCGCGTAGCTCATCAGGGCACCGCTCGCCAGGTTGCTCGGCACGGTCGTCGGGGCCGGATCCGGGGCCGTCTCGCCGGCATAGCGCAGCACGCCGCGCACGACCGTGGCGTTGCGGTTCTGAATCGTCGACGCGGCGAGGCTCCAGACGCCGGGGTTGTTGCAGGTGACCAGCACGTCGTAGCGTTCGCCGATGCCGATCGGAATCGCATCGGTGACGACAGGCTGCATTCGTTGGCCGTCTTTGTGGGTCACCGTCATCTGGTGGCCATCGAGAGCGACGATGTAGTTCGTGCGGGCGGCCGCGCTGACCAAGCGAAGCCTCAGGGTCTGGCCAGTTTGGATCGACAACGCGGTCTGGCCATCGCTGGTTCTGCCGTTGATCAGGTGGCCGAAGAACGTGCCGCCGGTGATGGTCGAATCCCAGTCGTCGAGCACGATGACTTCGTCGACATCCGACACGGGATCTGGCTGGGTGCTTGGTGGATCGACGATCAGCAATCCGTACAGACCCGAGTTGAGTTGGTGGTGTTGGTCGCTGTGTGGGTGGTACCAATAGGTGCCAGCCGCGAGGTTGTCCCACTCGTAGATGAACTCCTGACCGTTCGCGATTTCCGGGCGGGAGATGCCTTGGATGCCGTCCATGCCGAGACGAACCGGCTGGCCGTGCGCGTGCAGAATCGTCGAGACGCCGAGTTGGTTGCAAAGACGCAATCGAAGCGTGTCCCCGACCGTCGCGCGGATTACCGGTCCCGGCAGCGTGCCGCCGTAGAGTTGCGCAGGTTCGGCCGTGTAGCCCGGGCCCAGGTCGACAACGCCGGGGGCGGCGGTCACGTCGACGCTGACGATGTTCTGGGCGGCCAGTGAGGTGGTGAGGAGGCTGAGAGCTAGCCAGGCGCGCATGGTCAAGTGTGTTCGCGAAGTCAGGGTTTGCGGGTGAAGCAGGTTACCCCATCGCAGCGTGTTGCAAAGAGAGCCATTGGGCGGTTACGCACGCCCTACAGTAAGGTGTTGTCGGGGCGGGCCGTGGTTACGCTGTCATGGTGGTTACCGAACACTTCTATCCGGCGATCGAGCCGTTCGCGTCTGGGGAGCTTGTCGTCGATGCGCCGCACGTTCTGTATTGGGAACAGTGCGGCAATCCGGACGGCGAGCCGGTCTTGTTTCTGCACGGTGGACCTGGCGCCGGTGCGACCGCAACCGATCGGCGATTCTTCGATCCGGAACATTTCCGCATTGTGCTGTTCGACCAGCGCGGTTGCGGCCGTTCGCGTCCGATTGGCGAACTGTCCGACAACTCGCCGCAGCACTTGGTCGCGGACATTGAAAAGCTGCGTGCGCATCTAGGCATCGACACGTGGCATGTGTTCGGCGGCTCGTGGGGCAGCACGTTGAGCTTGTTCTATGCCCAAGAACATCCCGAAGCGGTGCGCACGTTGACGCTGCGTGGCATCTGGTTGTTGCGGCAAGAAGAGCTCGATTGGTGGCTCTACGGCATGCGCATGATCCAGCCCGAGCGCTGGGACGAGTTCGCCGAGCAGATTCCGGCGGCCGAGCGGCACGATCTACTCGAAGGCTACTGGAAGCAATTCCAGAGCGACGACCGTCAGCTGGCTCTGAAGGCCGCCTCGAAGTGGGCCATGTATGAGATCTCCAGTTGCACGCTGTTGCCCAACCCAGAGTTCTCGGCGCTGTTTGAAGAACCCGATGTTGCCTGGGCGGTGGCGCGGTTGGAGGCGCACTACTTCCGCAACGTGCGCTTCGATCCCGACGATCGATTGCTGCAACGTGTCGATCGCATTCGCTCGATCCCGGGCTTCATCGTGCACGGTCGCTACGACATCATCTGTCCGATCAAGAGTGCCCTCGACCTGCACGCGGCGTGGCCGGAATCGTCGCTGGTGATCGTGGATGACGCCGGTCACTCGTCGCACGAACCGGGCATTACTGTTCAGTTGGTGGCCGCGACCAATCGCATCCGAGACTTCGGTAGTCCGGTAGTCCGGTAGTCCGGTAGTTCGGTAGTCCGGTAGTTCGGTAGTCTGGCGATTCGGTAGTCCGGCGATTCGGTCGGACGCCGGTCCGATCGGGCGAGCGGCGGGCGCAACACCTAGTGCTTCTGTTCCGGCTTTGGTTTGTTGGGTGGGCGAACAACCCACTTCGCGCGGTACATATTGAGGAACGTCGGGGCAACGCGGTAGTGCGGGTCCGCCAGCCGCAGCAAAAACCCGATCCGGTGCGTGCTGCCTGCCTTCTCTTTGGCTCGACCGTTGAACGTGGTTCTACCTTGGCGTTCGCCGGTGGCGACCAAGTCGAACGCCGTGAACCGCGAGGTATCGCGATCGAAGGTCGCCAAGCCAAACATGTGCGTGCTGAGCTGTCGCGGAAACTCGTGCCTTGGCTTCCAGTAGTTGTCGCCGTCGAGCCACGGACCTTTGGCCGCAGCCTTGCTGTGGCCAGTGAGCTCGAGGTCGATCTGCGAACCGCGAATGGCGAGCACCTTGCTGCGCAAGCCGCAGCCCTGCAGTTCTGCGCGTGCGTATGGCAGGGTTTGGCCACGCACGTTGTCGACCAGCACGAAGCGCATCAATCGTTCGAGCAGTCGCGGCTTGACGTCGATGCTGGCGCCGACGATCGCCTCTGGTAGCCATCCCTGCAGTTCCTCGGCGCTGAACCAAACGGCATCTCGGTTGACGGGGATGCGCTTTGCATCGTGGGGCGCAACGCCAACGTCGCGAGCGAATCGCTCGAGCGCGAGGCCAGCCTCCGGATAACTGTCTTCCCACCGGTGTACCGGTTGCGGCGCGGGTTGACCAGGCGCGCTGCGCTCGGCGTCGCTCATCGAACGCCATTTGGCCAACGCCTTCGTGAGCATCTTGAGCACGCGGTCGGGGTTCGCCGAGTTGATCCGCGCAAGCAGTAGGCCCTGTGGCGTGATCACATAGGTGCCTTGCATGGAGTGTTGCACGGGTTCGGCATTGCCTCGGACTGCTGTGCGAAACCAGCGGCACTCGGGATCGTCGTCGCGCTGCAGTCGCCACACCTCATCTGCGGCACACGCGAACTGCGAAGTCATCGCGAGGATGCGTTGCTCGGACCAGACGGACCGCCTGCCCACTACGCCGTTGCCTCAAGTGCAGCCGAGCGGGTGGCCGTTCATCAGCCACAAGAGCATCGGTCGCTGCTGCTTGCTGGCAGCTTGCATGCCCGCTGCAATCGAATCTTGCCAGTCGATCTGCAGCCACCTGTTCTCCTCTGCCAGCGGGGCGATGTGGTCGCGCCAGGCGGCAAACGAAGTGGCGTCTAGTGGCGTTGCCAGTTCGGAGGTTGCCCGTTCTGGGGTTACCAGTTCGGAGGTTGCCAGTTCGGAGGTTGCAGCTTCCGGCTTCACTGCTGGTGGTGCGCCTTGCGGCAGCGCCGACGATGCCAGGCTCAGGACGACTGCGAGCATGGCGGCGATCGTAGCGTACGCCTCGCCACGATGGGCTAGCCCACATATCCCACCAGCAACTTGGCAAGCACGCCCGAATGACCCGGAGCCTTCGTCAGACGGCAGGCGTTGCCTGCCGCCCGCGTTGCGGGCTCCGTCGGTCTGCTCGACGGGTCTACAGACCCGCCTGCGCGGACCTCGGTCGTCTTCCTTGCCTGCGGGCCATTCGGACGCACTTGCCGGCGTGGCTGGTGAGAGAGATATGCGGGCTAGCGCGGCGATGTCGTTTTCGTATTCGGGGCTGTCGTCGCCGGGGCTGGCCCAGGATGCGCGACTCGCGTCATCGCGGCCTTGCGACCGAGGTCGGTGCGCATCACCATTTCGGTTGTGCTGAACGAGCCATCGGCATGCTTGTACCAATCGACCCCAGCGCTACTGCGCTCGATGCCAATGATCGGACTCCATTCGAACGTGCCCCAATAGTCTTTGAGCGGCGGTGCATCGACCGCGCCGTTGAGCGCGTCGACGAGTGTGCCGTCGGGCAGTTCGAGCTTGTGTTCGTTGCTGACGTTCGCCTTCGGGATGCTGCCTTGTGACCTTGCCACGCGGCCCGTCGCCGCGCGCGGTGGCGTTGCAGTTGCCGCCGGTGGCGGGCTCAAGGTGGCAGCCTTCTTCGGGGCGTTCGTGGCTGGCGGATCACCTAGGAAGTGATTCGCCAGCGCTGCCAGGCCGACCACCAAAAGCAACACCAGCACCGCGGGCAATGCCTTCGAACTCACAGGTGAACCGCCTGGGCGTTGGTCCATTCTGCCAGGTTGATGCTGGTGTCCCAGACGACGCTCTGGAAGACCGCATCGGTGCCCATCAGCGCGGTTGGAATCGTATTCGGGAACGCGATGTTCACTTCGAGCGAGCCAGTGTTGAGTGACGAGACGCCGAGCGGAGTTGCCGAAGCACCGCCGATGAAGCTGTGTCCAATCAGCGTGCCGATCAGCGGCCAGACAAACTCCGGTGGGCTGAACCCGAAGTTCGCACCCATCAGCACAATGCCGTTCGGGGCGAGTGAGTCGGTGATGCGGAACATCAGGCCATCGCAACGCGGGTTGCCCATGATGTCCGGGTAGAGCCCGTTCATGCCATAGCTGGCACCCGCTGCGCCGAGGCGACTGCTGGTCGGATCGACGCCGCCGATGTGCAAGTTTGGCGAAGTGACCAGCGGGCCGAGAATGTAGGTCCACGGCGTTGTATAGGCGGTGCCGCCAACACTGCCACCCCACGTCGGATCGGGCGCACCGGGGCGTTCGTTTTCGCCGAAGGCTGCCGTGGTGTTGGCACTCAGCAGGTCGGCGCGGAACAGCGCATGGCCATCGGTTGCCGGCCATGCCGGGTTGGCCGGCAGGTCGACGCCGACGTAGTAGCGGCCTTCGATCGGCGCGAACCCGGGCAGCACGATCAGCGGAGCTTGCGTGCCGAAGCCTTCATAGGTGATCCAAGTGCCGCGTGCCGGATTGCTCGACGGCGGAGTCGTCAGACCACTGATGCGCAGCGCCTCGGCGTTGACATCCATGTCGGGGCCGGGGCCCGTGCCGAGAGCCTTGCGAACCACGATGTCATAGGTCTCGACCGTCGACAGCTTTTCGTCAGCGATCCAGTGGTAGACACCGAACAAGTAGATCGGGCCGTTGGCATCGCCAACGCCGCGGAAGTGCTCGGTCGACACTTCCATCATGGCTTCCGCCTGATTGTTCGAATCGGGGCGGCCGACATACGAAGTGCAGGTGATGGTCTGCCGCTCAGGGTCTTGGGGGTAGAAGACGAATGCGTTGACTTGGCTGGTGGCAGCGGCAGTCAGTAGCAAGGCGACGCCGAACAGTCGGGTAGTGGACATTGGTTGTGGCTCCTGAGAGTTGGAGCGCGTGAGGGAGAAGCTGCGTGCACTATCGCACGTTCCCGGAGAAGTAACAGGCCATCGAGCCAGTTGCCTATTCTACGCGGCTTTCGGAGCCGTGCGGTGCGGACCCGGCAGACGTCGCGGCTGGCATCGCCAGGCCTGTTTTCAGCCGGCGCCCGGTTGGGCTGAAGTTTTTCGTGACGAGCGATCCATTTGCGTCCTTGCTGCGACTTCTACTCCGCACTTGGGCCCTGGCGTAATCGGTGCCGTGATGCTTTCTACGGCGGCGGGCTGGCGGATTCGGGTTGCGGCGGGTTCATGGCCAGCAGCTTTGTCTGGTAGCGACCTTGCACCAGGTCGACGACGACCAGCACCGCGATGACGAAGTAGAACGTCGACTCTGCCATTAGTTCCATCGCGTGTCCGAAGAAGGCCAGGTGCGCCAGGTGGCCACCTTCGCTGAGCAGCATGACGCCAACGAGCAGTAGCACGAATAGTCCGAGCAATTCGTACATCCGGTTCTTCTGCAGGAATGCGGCCACGCGGTCCGCAAGCCACATCATCAAGCCGCCAGAGATCACGACTGCGATGGCCATGACGGCGAAGTTCTTGGTCAGTGCGATGGCGCCCAGGATCGAGTCGAATGAGAACGCCAGGTTCATCAAGACGATCATGGTGATCGCTCTAGGCACGCTGACCTTGGCGGGTCCCTCGGTGTGCTCGCTGATGTTGGACGGTGCCAACATGTGGAAGATGTCTTTGACGGCGGTGTAGAGGATAAAGCCGCCGCCAAGCAACACGATCAACGCGGGCTGCAATTGGCGCGCAAGATTCACGAGCTGCGCCCTGGCTTGCCGATCGTCTTGATGACGGCAATGCGAGCAATGTGACTGAGCAAACCCTCGAGCTTGCGGGCGTTGGTGCCCTGCTCAACAAGCCGTTCACGCACCAGGATCTGCTGCAGGTGATGGCCAGTGTGATGACTCGGTAGTCGGCCGCCGATGTGCACAGCAGCCGGCTGTTGGTGCGGTAGCATGCTGAGCATGGTCTCGCCTCGGATTGCCAACTACCTGGCCGTGCTCGTCGTGTTGCACGGCGGCCACCTCCTGATTGCACAGAACGTCAAGTCGGCCAGCCGGGCGATGCGGTCGGCCATCGCTGCACTCGATGAAAAACCTGAGGCGAGCAAACAGGCTGTGGCGGCGATTGAGGCGATGGCAACCTTCGATGGCAAACCGGCTGCGGCGGCGCTACTCGATGCGGCCAGCAAGTTGGTGGGCATGGCCGCGCCGATCGTCGAGAAGCGCCGCAAGGCATTGGCGCGGGCTGGTGGCAGTGGCCGCCTCAAACGCACGCGCTACGAACTGCGCGCAGTCGACGACGCTGCGGAGGCCGTTGCCCGGAGCCTTGCGAAGCTCAAGAGCCCGGCCGCCCTGGAGGTCATGTTGTCGCGGTTGACCGATCAGTCGAGCACGTTGCCGTTGTGGCTTCGTCTGGAGCTGGCGGCGCGAATCGTGGAACTGCCGGAAGCCAAGATGAAGTGGCGGCAGGGCAACAAGCCCGGTGCGCCCGATACGTTGTTGGCGCTGATCCAAACTGCCGCAGGCCTGGGGGCTCGTGCGGGGGAGAAGTGCGGGCAGTGGCTCGCCGAGCAGTTGGCTCACGGCAACCCAGACGTTCGGTTGCAAGCGGCCAAGGCCTTGGCGGTGATTGCGTGGCCTCCCGCCATCGAGTTGCTGATTGCGCGGTTGCAGCCGGAGCGCGGCGAGCTACGTGAAGCCGTGCTCGATGCGTTGACGGTGTTGACGGCGCAGAATCCGGGGGATTCCCAGGCGTCGTGGCAAGCGTGGCTCAAGGCGGAGGGCGGTCCGTTCGTTCGTGGCGAGAAGCCATTGAGCAAGGGCAAGGCGACCACCCGCCAAAAGAAGGCGTCGGGCAATACCGTGGTCAGCACCTACTTCGGGATCGAGCAGGTAGGTGATTCGATCCTCTACGTGTTCGACAACTCGCTTTCCATGAAGGCCAAGGTCGGCAAGGCCGCCGCCGGCAAAGCGCCGATTACCGGCCCAAGACAGCAGACGCGCTGGGATCTGTGCCGCGACCAGTTGAAGGTTGGCTTGCGCGGTTTGCGGGCCGAGCAGAAGTTCAACCTGGTGTCGTTCGCCAACAAAGCCCGCAGTTTTTCCGACCGCATGCAGCCGGCAACCAAGCAGAACATCGCGCGCGCAGTCGCATGGATTGACCGTCTCGAACTCGAGTTTCAGACCAACGTGTTTGATGCGCTGGAGTTGTCGTTTCAAATTGCTGGGCGCGGCAGCGAAGACCGCTACTACGCCAGCGAAGTCGATACGATGTTCTTCTTGTCGGATGGTGCGCCGACCATTCCCAACCTCAATCGTGGCGGCATCGCGCAGGATGATGGCGACCGGATCCTGTCGGCAGTGCAGCGTTGGAACGCGTTGGGGCGGATCAAGATCCACGCGGTTGGCATCGGCCTGCAGAACCGCAGGAAGGACCGCAACCCGAAGGGGCGTCTATGGCCGATGATCTTCCTCAAGAAGCTCGCCGAGCAGAATCGCGGGCGCTACGTGTCGCGCCGCTGAGACCTCGCTGATGTGATATGCGGGCAGCCCACATATCGCACCAGCAACTTGGCAAGCATGTCCGAATGGTCCGCAGCCTGGGCTAATGCGTTCTACTTGGCTCTCGGCGGCTTCATCAGCGCTTCCAGTTGCTCCGCGGATCGCGGTAGCTGCGCCGTCAGGTTCTCACAGCCGTGTTCGGTGATCACGATCATGTCCTCGACGAACACGGCGATCTGTTCGTCGTGGTTGTAGTACCAAGGCTCGACCGTGAACACCATTCCGGCTTGCAGCGGTGCCGAGAACGACGTCGGGTCGCCAGTCGAGAGCCCGACGTGATGGCCGAAGAAACTGCCGGTTTGCATGTAGCGACGATGCTCGCTTGGAATGGTGTCGTAGGCGATGCGCAGCAATTGCCTCAGCGTCGTGCCGGGCTTGGCGGCCGCGATGATGGCATCGGCGGCAGCGGTGGAGATCGCAAGGATCTCACGTTGTCGTTTGCGGAACGAACCGTTCGCCGGGAACGTGCGGCCGACATCGGTGACGTAGTAGTTGAACTCGCAGCCGACGTCGAAGATGACCAGGTCGCCATTGCGCATGGCGCGGTTGCGGCGGTCATAGTGCGACGCAAGAATGCGCCACGGCCACAGTGAGTTGGGCCCGGACTTGATGATGGAGTCGAACGCTCGCCGCTGCGAACCGCGCTTCTTGAAGCCGAGTTCGAGCACGCCTTCGAGGGTGCGTTCGTCGACGCCGACCGCGACTGCTTGGGCCGCCTCGACGATCGCCTTGCAGGTGATGTCGCAAGCGCTGCGCAGCGCTTCGATCTCGCGTTCGGACTTGATCATGCGCAGCTCGGCGACGCCCAGGTAGGCGGACCGCAAGTTTGCGCTGGGATGCAGCTTGCTGAGATGCCTGCGCAGATTGTCGATGGGGGGTGTGTCGGTGATCCACGCGGTGGTCATCGGACGCAGCTTTGGCGTGCCAGGGTTTACGAACAGCACGCGCTGGTTGGCGACCCAGGTGGCAACCCGCGCTTCGAGCTGCGTGATCGACTGCACCTCAGCAGTGCCCGTTGCCTTGCCGATGGCCGGGTCACGCACCAGGGCGCGACCGGGGAAGTCGTTGCGACGCGATACGTTCTCGAAGCGTTTGTCGGTCGGTGGCAAGAACAACGTCGCCGTGTTCGCGTCGCTGTCGAGTGCCAGCATGCTCTGCGGAATCTCGAGCCCCGTGAAGTAGAGGAAGTCGTCGAGTTGACGGAATGTCTCGCCGTGCGATCGGCCATGGCCTGCCGGGATCAGCATGACGCCGCCGCCAACTCGCTTGAGCCAGCTGAGCATCGCGGCGCGGCGGGCAACGTATTCTTCGGTCGGAAACTCAAGTCTGCTCCACGCAAAGAACGGCTGCGGTGGCGTGCGCTGCTTGCTGGCCGCAGGTTGCTCAGATTGCGCGTCGGCCGTCGCGGCGAGCAGCAAGGAAACTAGGCAGAGTTGGTGGCGTCGCACGGCTGCAGAATATGGCCGCAACCGGGCGGGGCGGGGGAACATCGGGCAGGAAACGCAAACTCCAGACAGAGAAGCGGAACCCGCTCGACCCAAGGCGTAGCATGTCGGCCGTATGAGCCGCCGAACCCTGATCAGCTTGATCGTCCCTCTTGTGCTGGTTGCCACCTACTTTGGCGTCACCGGCTACATCCGCGCGAAGGTCACCGATCTGATCCAGCACGCTGTCGACAAGCCGTTGCCCGATTTCCAGTTGGTGGATCGCAACGGCAAGAGTTGGAGCAAGAAGGACCTCGCCGGCAAGCGCGCCGTGTTGCACTTCTTCCGGTCGCATTGCCACTCGTGCGATGTCGAGGCGCCGGCGATTCGCGAGCTGGAACAGAGCAAGCCGGACGATGTCGTGTGGCTGCACGTGATGACGGATGTGGTGCTCGACGTGACGCCGGCAACGACTGAAGCGACCATTGCGCGCAAGAAGTTCACCGAGCCAATTCTGATGGCGGACGTGGCGTTCGTGGAGTTGTTCCACAAGGCGAAGTGGGCGCAGGTGACGCCGATCACCTACATTGTCGATCCTAAAGGTGTCGTGCGCTACGGGCTGCGCGGTCGGCAAGAGGCGGCCACGGTGCGCGACGCGATTGCCGCCGTGGGTAGCTAAGGGCTCGAAAGCGATGCCCTGGACTCCGATATCGACGAGTCCGATGCTTGCGAGTCCGATGCTTACGAGCCCGATGTCAGGCGGGCTTTGAGCAAATCCGATAGAGTCGCAGTGAAGATCTGCGATATCCGTTGGAACCCACCCGCGGCCATCTCGTTGGCCGCCCGCCAAGCATGAACTCATCCACGACTACTGCGTTTTTGATCTCGTTGGCAGTTGCGGCTTCGTTATCGGGGCAGGCACCAGGGCAGGCAGGCAAGGCGTCGATCCCACAGGACCCTGTGTTCCAGCGCCCCACTCTCAAAGGAGAGCTACGGCCGCAGACGCCGATGGCGGCCGCCTGGTATGACGCGCGCGCGGCAGCCAACCAATTCAAGGCGCCGATTCTCGCCTTCGTGTTGCCTGAGGTCGGTGCCAAGGCCGATGCCAAGCGCAGCGTCGCAACGCGCGAAGCCGAGAAGAAGGTCTGGATGCTGATGACCAAGGGCGGCGCGGGCGCGCCGCCGATTCGCACCGCCCGCGACCTGTTGTTGCGTCAGGTGCAGCTGTTGCGCGGCAGCCAGAAGGGCACTCTCGGCCAGCTGCCGAAAGCAACCGACGAGCAGATGGTGTTCGCGTTGACGGTGCCGGTGTTTGTGACCGCCAAGGCGTGTGGCGCCAACGCCAATGACAACGTCGTGTTGCTGTCGCCGCAAGGCAAGCGGCTCCAGGGTTGGCAGTTGGACCTTCTCGATGGTCCGGCGTTTGTGAAGGTTGTTGGCGAACACGTCTTTGCCGAAGCGAACCTCGCGCCCCGGCAGGCCAACCTGCACGGGCCGTCGAGGCAGTTGTTGCTCGACTTACGCAAGCAAGTCGCTGCGAAGGGGCCCGCCGGCTTGTCGATGTTCCACGCGCAGCAGATGCACGAGAAACTCGCTGACAACCTTGTGGCGATCGGTCCCGCGTTGGTGCGGCGCGAGGGCCAGAAGTTGCTTGCCGAGCCGGAGCTCAGTGGCATCGAAACGGCGCGCGCGCCATTCGGCAGCAAGGGGCGTTTGGAGCTCGGCGATCCGTGTCCGGGGTGTGGCATGGGCTACACGCCACCAGGGCTGATGACCGTTCTTCGGCTGGTTGGCCCGTAACTTTTTGGGGCGGGGTACTACTTGATGATGAGCGGTGACTCGTCATCACTCATCCGTTGCTGCCTCCTGCTGGTCTGCGCAACCTCCAGCAAGAGTCCCAGACCTCTGAACTGTTCGTCCTCTCATCTGGCGTAACTCCTCTCCGCGAGTGTGTCAGAGCGCGATCGGCAGCGAGGCAGCGGCGGCCTACTTTGCTGGGGCGAGGTGGTTGTGGCCCAACAGGTTGGGGCCAGCGGTTGGGGGTAGGTCGTTCCGATCGATCGACAAGCCGCACTTCCGAAGCCCTCGTCTCGCGGCGAATCATCCGGTCTGGCAAGGTCTGTTGGCGGCTCGGGCAAGCAGCGCCCGTATCATGCCGATATGATTCGTCCGTACACCCTCGTGCTCGCGGCGTTGGCCGCATCGCACCTTGCCGTTGCATCGTCCGCTCAGCAAGCAGCGGCCACGCAGAAGCCCGTCGCCGTATTTGTCCTCGCGGGACAATCCAACATGGAGGGCAAGGCGCAGAACATCCTGTGGGAGCACCAGGCAGTTGCCGAGGACACCGCCGAGTTCTTTGCGCCGTTTCGCGACAAGCAGAACCAGCAATGGGTGTCGCGCGATGACGTGTTCATCAAGTTCTTCGGCCGCCACGGCAAGCTGACCCTCGGCTATGGATCTCCCAATCGCACGGGTCTTGAGTATGCATTCGGCCTGCGGGTTGGCGATGCCCTGGACCAGCCCGTGCTGTTGGTCAAGACCGCCTGGGGTGGTCGTTCGATTCGCAAGGACTTCCGGCCACCGTCGGCCGGCTTGCCCTCGGATGAAGCGTTGGCCAAAGAGCTTGCGCAAGCCCAGAAAAACGTCACCAACCGCAACAAGAAGAACAAGCGCAATGACCCGCTGCCGACGATTGCCGACATTACGCGCGGCTATGGCAAGGACTACCGCGCGATGATGGTTGAAGTGCGGAGCGCGATGAAGGACTGCGGCAAGCTGTTCCCCGAGTTGCAGGGTCGCAAACTCGACCTGCGTGGTTTCGTGTGGTTTCAGGGTTGGAACGATCAATACGGCGGCGCAGAGCTCGAATACGAGCAGAACATGACGCACTTCATCAAGGACGTGCGCAAGGACCTCGCGACACCGGAGCTACCGTTTGTGATCGGCGTGATGGGGCAGAACGGCAACAAGCCGGCGAAGGGTGCGATGTTGGCGATTCAGAAGGCGCAGCTCGCGATGGAGCAGGTGCCTGAGTTTGCCGGCAACGTGCGCGCGGTGCGCACCGACAGACTGCAGGACGAGGCAGCCGCGGCGCTCTATCCCGAGTGGAAGAAGCGTATGGAGGAATGGCAACGCACGGGATCGGACCATGCGTACCACTACTTGGGGAGCGCGATTTGGTTCTCGCGGATTGGCTACGAGTTGGCCGATGCCACGTTGTCCCTACAGCTGAGGAAGTAGATTGATGCGCAAGGTCTGGATGTTGGCCGTGCTTGGTGCGGCGTGTGCCGGTGCAAGTGACATGCGGCAGGAGGGCCAGGGCGAGGGCGCGGGTGACTCGCGTGGCGTTGTGCTGATTCGCGATGCCCAGACCCTGTTTGGCACGGCCGCATACTGCTCCAGTCCCGCGACGATCGACCTGGCGAAGGCCGAAGCTGCGACGCCCGAAGGCCGTGAGATCGCGGTTGCCAACGTGGCGCGCGGTTCCGCCCGCTATCGATTGCTGCGTTCGGCCATGCACATCCGGCTGGTTGCAGTTTGTTCGCAAGTTGCCCGCCGAGACGGCTTCGACTTGGTCGTGCGCGACGGCGATATCGCCGATGCACGCGGTTTGGCGGTCGGTGACTTGACGGCGGGCGTCGAGCGCATCGTGCGTCGTTCTCAGTGATGGTACCTACGACATGAGTTCTCCCCGTCCGTTGGTTGGTGTCGCGCTACAGCCGGACGATGTGTTCTTTGAGCACAACGGCGCGTTGCTCGAGGAGCACGCCGAACTCTTCGAGGTTACGCCGGAGACGCTGTGGGACTCGCGCTGCGAGCCGACATCGGGCCACGAGCGCTTGCTGCGCTTTTGCAAGCGTCGCGCGATTCCCGTGGTCGGCCACGGCGTGCTGTTTTCGATCGCGGCGACCGGATCCCCGAAGCGCCGGGATGCTTGGTTGCGTGCCCTGCAGCGCGATGCCGCCGCGTTCGACTTCGTTTGGTTGAGCGAACACTTGGGGTTTGCCGACGCGGCTGGCCAACACACTGCGTGGCCGCTGCCGTTGCCGATGACGGAGGAGGCTGTCGCGACCACTGCGCAGGCGTTGCAGCAGTTGCGGACCGCGTGCGCTTCGGCGGTGTTCGAGACCGTGTTGTTCGAAAACAACGCGGACTTGTTCTGTCTGGGCGAGCCACTGGAACAGGCGAAGCTCTACTCGCGCGTATGTGACGCGGCGGACGCACACATGTTGCTCGATCTGCACAACGCCTACGCGTTTTGTCGCAACACCGGCCTCGAACTCGAGCGCTTTCTCGAGCACTTGCCGTGGTCACGGGTTCGCGAGATCCACCTCAGCGGCGGCAGCGACAGTGATCCTGAGTTCTTGCCATCGGGACGGTCGATGCGGCTCGATTCTCACGACGGTGCCGTTCCGGAAGCTGTTTGGCACGCGTTGGCGTTGGCCCTGCCGCGGGCTAGCAACTTGCGTGCAGTCGTTTGTGAGTGGTTTCCAGAGGCCATGGATGCGGCTGCCGGGCAGCAGTTCGCCGCCGACTTTGCGCGGGCCCACGGCATGGTGGCGTCGGCGTTCTGATCATGTTGTCGCGACTTCAAGAACTGTTGGTGCTGGCCCTGCGAGAGTCGGATCCGCTTGCGTTCCTGCAAGCGACCGTGCCCAATGAAGTCGATCTGAGCGATCAAGAACGGGCGTGGCTGCTCGCCATCGATGGCGATGGCCTGCGACTGACGCGCATGCTGATTCGCAAGTTGCGCTTGCAGCGCATCGTGCGCGGCGATCCCGAGGCGTCGGCCTTCATGGCGCGAGATCCAGCCGGTTTCGCGGCGTGTTTCGCTCGTTACGACCAAGATGTCGCGTGGAACTACGTGTTTCCGCGCGAGGAAGCCGACGCGTTCCGGCGCTACTGGTGACGGCGCTACTGGAGATGGTGCTACTGGTTGCGGCGCACGCGCGGCGGTGGCCAGTCGGTCATCGTGTCGCGCAGGTGCTTCGCCAGGATCGCGCGGGTCGCGCGATCGAGCTGTACATTGCCTGGCGGTACGCCGCGTTCGATTGCGACCTGTAGTCGGGCGAACACGCGACTGCGCAGTTCCGTTGGCAAGCGTTGGAATGCCTTCGAGTGGATCATCGGCGACATCGGCAGCACGAAGGTGCGTTTTGAGACGTCGAGTTCGCCGAGTTGCACGCCGTCGGAATCCTTCGGCCACATCGCTGCGAAGTCGCGCGCAAACTCGGCGTTGCTGGCCGCCCGATGCTGCGCCAGCGGCGCCTCACCATCGAGCAGCAGGGTCGCCGCGATCTCCTTGGCCAGCGTGTCTGCGATGCGTTGGGTCGATGCGCGCATGCCGTGTTCGTTGCTCTGTGTCTCACCCAGTAGATCGTTGAGGACGCGGTCCTTGTCGAGCAGGTAGCGCATTTGATGCGTCGCCCGCACCAATAGGTTGTGCACGGTCGCTTGTTGCTCGAGAGCCAGCAGGGCGCCAATGTCGCTGGTGGGTCGCAGGTAGCGGTCGGCGCCGAAGTCCTTGGCGAACGCATGCAGGTCCCGCGCTGGTTTCGGCGTAACGACCCACTTGCCCTCGGAGTTCCTGGTGGCCGTGTTGTTGCCGCGATGCGCTCCCTCAAACTGTCCGGTAACCAGCCAACCACCCCAACGCTCTTCGATCGGGGACCGGAAGTTCATGTCCGTTTCGCCGGCACTGGGGATCGGGTCGCCGGCAAGGTCGGGGAATACGGAGCGCAACACCAAGCCAGGTTCGTCCTGGGTGCGAGACGTCGCGTGGCAGCTCAAGCAGCCGTCGTCGCGCGTCAGGCGCGCCGGCTGGTTTGCGTCTTGTGGCATGGAGTAGAACGCCAGGCCTAGCTCGGGGTCGCCGACGATGACTTCGATCGAAGCGGCGCCGGGAATCCAGCCAACGTAGACGTCTTCGTTGAAGTACAGCGCGCGCGGATTCTGTGGCGAAACGCGGTGTCGCTGCAGGCTCGTCTTGCTGAACACGAGCGTCTGGCTGCTGGCGGGGACTTCGAGGGCCTCCAGTAAGGCCCGGAGTCGTCCGCGCGAGGTCTTCGCTTCGGAGTCGAGTTGCAGTTCCCCTTTGGCCAGGCGCTTATTGAGCTTGGTGGCTGCGTTGTCGGCAGTGGTGCGCGAGTAGTTGTTCGGCCGGCGTTGGTGGAACGCTTGGGCTACGGTGCTGCTGGCGAGCAGGAGCAAGGCCGGGGTCAGGCACGTGAACAACGCGAATCGCATCGGAACCACGATCGTCGCTGCGCGAGCACTCAGGCGCAAGTAGCTGTGTGGCTGTGCCGCGGAGGTCTCTGCCGCGGTGCCCGGCTGGATCGTCGGCAGCATGGCGCGGTACACGCCGCGGGGCTCACAGTAGGGGGAGCAACGCGCGGCCGTTGGCACGTGTGCTGTGCGACATGCCTGCAAGGCCTACTACTTTTGGCGCATCGGCCAGACGAAGCCAGTGACCTCTTTGGTGACGAACTGCTTCTTCTCCTTCTCGAGCTTCTGGTCGTTCTCGTTGAAGCTCTCTTGCACCTTTGGGGCGTCGCTCTGCATCGACTCGAACAGCTTCGTTTGCTTCTCCTGCCAGGCGCCGAGCTTCTTGCGTGCCTCTTCTTCGGTGACACCTTTCGCCACGTGTTGCAGCGTCAGTTGGTCGCGGATCCGCAGGTCGAGCTCCATTTCGACGTATTCGGCGCCGGCCATGTCTGCAGAAGAATGTGCATAGAGGGTCGGATTTGTGACCGATCGCCTGGTTGGTGGCATTCTGGATACTGATGACTGGAGAAGCTCCCGAACTTGACGACCTGCTTGCCCACGTGGGGTGGGTCGAGCGCTTGAGTCAGCAGTTGTGTCGTGATCGCGACGCAGCGGCAGACGCAGCCCAGGAGGTCTGGCTGCGGGCGCTGCAGTCGCCACCCAAGGATCGAAGCAACGTTCGCGCGTTCTTGGCGACGTGTCTGCGCAATGTGTTGCGTGGCCGCGCCCGCAGCGACGTGCGTCGCGTGCGTCGTGAGCAATCGGTCGCGGGCACCGCGTTTGCGGAAGCGTCCGCCGAAGTTGCGGCGCGCGCAGCGTGGCACCGAGTCCTGGCGCGCGAAGTGCAGTCGCTGCCCGAGCCACAGCGCACGCTGATCCTGCTGCATTATCTGGAAGGCAAAGAAGTCACCGAGGTCGCAACCGCGAGTGGCTTGACGCCCGATGCCGTTCGCGCGCACTTGCGCCGGGCGCGTGGGGTCTTGCGGTCTCGTCTCGAACAACGATCTGGCAATGATGGTCTCGCAACTCTGGTGGTGGCAGCAACGATGAGCATGAAGGCGAAGGTTGCACTGGGTGTTGCTGCGGCAGGCCTGTTGTGCTGGTTGGCGGTTGCGGTCGTGCCCGCGATGTGGTCATCGGGCGCGAGCAGCCCATTGCCGCCGTCCCTTGAGCAAGGATCTGCAGTCGCCGCGGCAGGAGCGGGCGCGGACATGGAGTCGGGCTCGGCATCGGATCCGCTCGGCACCTCTCGGTCAACGCACGGCGTGCAACGCAAGGTGCAATGTCGCCTGCTGGGTCTGCATGCGGATGCCGCCTGGACGACGCCCATTCGCATGGAGATCGGTGGCCGCAACAAGGCGATGGACTTCTATCCGAAGCAGCAGTTCCAGGTGCTGCCGGATACGGATGGAACGTTCGTCGTCGAACTACCCGCGTGGGTGGACCAGTGCGTGAACCAATTTCGCGTGCTTGTCAGGGCTCGCGATCCGTTCTACATGGAGCTGGAAGCGAGGGACTACGCCGCTTCATTCGAAGCCAGCCCGTTTGGGCGGGACGGCGTCATGGAGTTCATGGTGCATCCTTGCGGCCAGATAACCGGCACGGTCAAGACCGAGGCTGGCGACCCAGTTCCTGCGGTTGCCGTGCACGCGCTGTTCTTGCAGGAGCAGCGGCCGATTGGCAATGCGCTACCGATGGCCTACACCGGTGCACGGGGACAATTCACACTGCAAGTCCCGATGCACGCTGAGGTGCTCGTGGTTGCGATGCCGATGCGATTGACGGTGGTTAGTGGCTTGCGACTGACTGGGCCCGATGGTGGTGTCATGGGCAACGGTCGCGTGCGGCAGGATCTACAGGCCGCGTCGGTGCGGTCGCAGTCGCGCTTCGGAGCGAGCAACGATGTCGGGGTGATGACGGTGCGTGCGACGGGTGTCGTGAAGACGCGTGTTCTGGCCGACGGCGAGCCACTACCGGGAATCGAAGTCGAGTGTCACCTTGACGAACGCTGGGCGGTGGATATTGGCGACAATCGGTTGATCGGCTTGGCCGGCGGCGACGTGCATGCGGTGCCGGGGTTGTGGTCGAGTCAGCGGCTGCGGACCAACCATGAAGGGCGCTGCGAGTTGCACTTGCCGCGCGGGGTTGGGGGCGAAGTGCTGTTGATGCGGAACGCGAGGTCGCGGGAGCCATTGATTGGCAAGCGTCGAGTGACTGCGCCAGCCCTCTGCCAGTTCGATCTCGCGACACCGCTGACCGTACGCGTCGAACAAGGCGGCGAACCGGTTGTTGGCGCGGCCATCGTGGTCGATGGCGTCGTGGAGCGCTATCGCTGCAATGCTGACGGCGAGGTTCGATTCTCACGCGAGCGCGCGGTGCCCGTGCCGTTGACGATCCACGCACCGGGTTGCGCGGCATTCGCTGCCGTGGCTGCGGCCGATGCCACCGGTGTCGCTGTGATTACCGTGCCCAGTGTCGATACCGTCCCGATTCGGTTGCAGGTCACTTGCGACACGTTCCTTGCCATGATGCATGGCGTGTTGGAGGCGCTCGATCGCGACGTGACCGCCATGCCTTTTGGTTGCCGCCGAGTCGAAGGCGAACCGTTCGTTCTGCATGCGCCGCCGGGTCGGTATCGCATGCGTCTGCTACCGCGTTACGACCACGGCGAGACCCCGGACAACGCGGTCGCCTACTTGTGTGATGTCGAGCAGGTGATCACGGTGTCAGAAGGTGGCGCCGAAGTCCAGGTCCAGGCCGCGCTCGGCGGTCGCTTGACGGTGAGCATCGTCGACCGTCGCGGGGTTCGCTTGGGCGGCAACTTGCAGCTGATTGCGGCTTCCGGCGTCGCGTTGCGCCCGCGCTTCTGGCACCAGGAATCGCCCGGCGAACCCGGTGTCTTGACGCGCAGCGAACCGTCAAAGTCCGTCTCCTACTATGCGCCGGGCACGTACCAGGTCGTCGTTGACCTCGGTGCAAACGGACTGTTGCGTCGACAGGTCACGATTCGCGCCGAAGAGCAGTGCAAGCTGGAGGTGCAACTGCCCTGATGCACCGTGCCACGACGGCGTGCAGCTATCGAGACTGGACTACTGGATCTCAAAACTAGGAGTCGTGCGGTAGCGAACCGCGTGCGCCGCGCAGGTAGCCGTATGGCGTCACGTGCAGCAGGTTGCTGACTCGCGACATGTAGATGTCCGCATGGCCTTCGATCTGTCGTGCGAGGCGACTCTTGTCATTGCCGGCGCGCATCGCGGGGCCCCAGAGTTCGTGGCCCATTCGGCCGCTCGCTCGCGCCAATGGCGTGATTTGGGCGTCGAGCGAATCGGATTCTTGGCGTAGGGCGCGCAAGCGCTCTTGCAGCGCGTCGTGTTCTTGAGGGACGCCCGGCGGCACCGGTTGTTGCCGCTCGAGGCGCAACAACGCGACTCGCAGCGCTGCCTGTTCTTCATCGAGCTTGACCTTGTCTCGCATGAACTGTTCGAGTTGCCGTTGCTCGACGACAAACAACTGCTCGCTGAGAACTTCCTCTTCGAGCTCGCGCAGGACGAGTGCCGTTCGCCAGCGACGAATGCGGCTCGATACGTGCACGTCGGCATAGACGTGATCGCCGACGTAGAGGATCTCGCTGCCATCCATGCCGAGATGTTGCTGCACGGCTTCGGCGTTGCCGCCGCGGTAGATCACTCCCGGCTTCAGGGCGCCTTGCAGCGGCCGCTCATTGCCTTCGTCGTCGAAGACTTCCAAGAATGGTGCGGTGCGTTCGAAGAATGCGGGCTTCTGGGCCTGCACGATGACGAGATCAAAGAGATCGCGCCAACCGAGGTCGCCGAGCCGACCGTTGAATGCGTAGCGCATCATCGCGCGCGTGTAGTGCCATTCCGAGTTCGTCGCCAAGAACATCTTCTTGCCCGCGTGCTTCAGGTCGAGCAGGGTCTGTGGCAAGTCCGGGTCGAGATCGACGAACCGTTCGGGGTCGGCAATGATCTCGGCCTTCAGCTGCCCTTCGAGGTGGGCGGCGTTCATGGTGTCACTGACAATATTGTAGAGCTCGCGGTAGCTCGGCGCGTTGCCCGATGCGGCGTTCAGTTTGCCGTGATCGCGAAGGTCGACCAGTTGGGCGTAGATGCACGCCTCGGACAACGAGAACAGGGTGTTGAGGAAGACCCAGCGAGGCTCGCCCAAGTCGACCCAGGACTGGCTGTAGGTCTTGCGCTGCGCTTCGTGCGATAGCCTGCTGGTGCCGTGCGCGGCCTGGGTGATGTAGCCGAATCGGTTGGCCTTGACGATGTTGCCGAGCTCAAGGTCGACGATCAGCCCGCGGGCGAACAGTTCGGCATCAAAGCGCAGATCGGCAACCGGCAGCCCGGTTTCGATCAGCCGCTGCTGGACGTGGTGGTAGGCGCGGGCTTCCCATTCACGCACGTCGTAGTGCACGAGCGTGTAGTCCATGTCGAAGCCCATGGCGTGGATGGACCGCATGTTGAGGGTGCGGTTGCAAAAGACCCGTCGCTCGGGTGGTGGTGACCAGGCGGCAGAACGGTTGCTCATTGCTTGGGTTGTAGCACGATTTGGTCCGGTTCGGTCGGTGTCATCGAATGCATGCGGCCACAGCCGTCACCAGAGATGCGAGGTAGACTAGTACATACGATGAGTATGAGAATGCGACTTTTGACGACGGGACTGATGGCGTTGCTGGGCCTCAGTCTGAGCAGCTGTGGCGCCGGTCTCATCGGAGGAGTCGCCTCGAGCAGTAGTGGCAATACGGGCGCGCGCACTCCGCAGTTGAACTTCACCAGCACCGAGCTCTCCGAGCTGCCCTTGGTGCCTCGGGCTGGTGACGTGCGCACCATCATCGTTGCCAACTCGCAGCTGGTCGGTGGCGTGATCGAAGTGCGCATCACGGCCGGTTCGGTCACCTCCAAGCAGCGCAACACCGTCGCGCAGGTCCAGGGCGCGTCGACGATCGTGTCGTTCGAGCTCGACATGGACTTGATCTTGATGTCGATCGCGGAGCCAACCGCTGCCGATCGCCCTGCCAAACTCGAGGTCTTCGCGGACGGTGTGTCGGTTGCCGATGCCATCAACGTCACGCTCGTGCGCCAGTCGGTCGCGACGCTTGTGCTCACCGAGCAGCAGAAGCAAATGGGCGTGACCGAATTGGAGTTTTCGCCGTTCGGGGAGCGCGTCAAGATTGCAGTCGACGGGCTGCGTGCTCTGGATGCTGGACTCTTGCAGGTGCTCGTTACGACTCTCGACCCGGCCGCTGGCGTGCCTGGCGCCAAGATCACTCGCTTGGCGACCGACGTTGCGTTCGATCCGGAGCCGTCAAGTGTGCCGACGATTCTCGCTACGATCCCCGGCAACCCCTTCCCGGACAGGATTACGATCCAGGTGTTGGATCCGATTGCGGGCAAGTCGACGGAGATCAAGAATGCCTACTACCGACCGGAGTTCGCCCTCGCGCTGCCGGGGCAGGGCTCGACGACCGGTGGCACGCTGCTGACCTTGATCGGTTCGGCGCTGGTGCCATACGACTTCAGCACGCTTCCGGCGAAGTTTGACTTCGGACGCGTCACCCTTACCTTGGCCAAGGGCGGGCGCGTGACCGAGTTGCCCGCCGGATCGATTCGCATCCAGGATTCGGCATTGGATCGTTTGGTGTTTACCATGCCGCCGTCGCCCGATGGGCGGCCTGGTGAGGTCGATATCATCTTGACGGTGGTCATCGATGGGCACGAGATCACGGTCACTGCCGAGCTGTTCCTGTTTGCAAACCCGGATCCGTTCTTTGGGCCACGCGGAGCGGTGCTTGACCGAACGCCCGTCAAGTCGGTGCCGATCCAGCTCGACAACGCCCCGTCTACGGCGGATGCGCCGGACTTTGCGCTGTTGACCGAGCAGGGTGGAGTCGGGTTCGTGCAGCTGTTGTTGGCACAGCAGAACGGGATGTTTCAGCCGTTTGCGGCACCGAAGCAAATTGGCAATCATGAGTTCGCCGAGGAACGCAACCCGCGCGACTTGCTCGTCGGCGACTTTGATGGCGACCAAGTGCCCGACATGTTCGTTGTCAATGAAGGCGTGGTGGGCGGCGTTGTGCATCACGTCGTGCTCGGCCAACGACGCCCCAATCCACCCACCGGTGCGGTCGTCAGAGTTCAAGCAACGGTCGGTGCCGTTCAGGGCCGGGTCGCCTTCCTCAATGGCGACAACTTGCCGGACATCGTGTTGGTTCCGCGGTCGAATCTCGGCGGAGGAGGGCCAGTTCAGGTGCTGTTGTCGATGCCGACGGCGATTGGCCAACCGGCGTTCGTTGCGATGCCCGATCTGGACTTTGGCCCGTTCGCCTACGAAGAGATCGAGATTGATGACTTCAACGGCGATGGCGTCATGGATATCGCCGTCGCGAGCGGCTCAGAGCTATGGGTCGCAACCATGCTTGGCAACGGCGATGGCACCTTCACGCCGGACTATTCGGTAGAGATTGATTCGATTCCTCTCTATGGCGTTGCCAGCATCCAATCGCCTGCCGTCGGGTTGCACTCGTGCCAGAACGGTAATCGGCCGTCGCTCGCGTTGGTGTTGGCTGGATCCGTTCAGGGCAAGCTGCCGACGGTTGCCGTGCTCAATCAGGATGTCGACATCTCCGGCACGTGGGTCCTCAATCCACCGATCTTGTCAGGCGTCTTTGTGGCGCCACAATTCGTGGAGCCGTTGGGGCAATCGCTGGTTGCCAACCTTGATGATAGCGGCCCCGTTGAGATGGTGCTCGCGATCGTGGGGGAACCCACCGTCGTGTCCGGCGGCTTGCTGCAGTTCAATGCCCTCGATCGCGGCTTCAGCGCTCTGATCATCGAGAACGCGGGTGTTACGGAAGTGCCGGTCAACGTGAGTGAGCTGGTGTTCGCGACCGCATTCCCTGGGGAGTCTCCGGCGGAAGAGAGAAAGGCCGTATTCGTGGTTCATGAAGTCGATGTCGACAACGCTCGAGAGCGTCGCTTGTCGACACGATTGGTGCAGCTCGGGGCATCGCCACGCCTGCTGACTCCGGATGCTGGCGGTCGCATTCCGTTGGCGATCGACGGCATCGTATCGGGGCTGTTTACCGGCGACGATGTTGCGCCGGATCGATCCGCGCTGGACTTGGCGTTGGCTGCAACGGGAACCGCGGGGGTCGGCGAGATTCGGATCATCGACAACGATGGTTTCGGTGGTTTTCCGCAGCTAGACGAGCGGTTGAACGTGACCGGTCTTCTGCCAGGTTCGCTTGCGTTGTTGCCGGGGGAAATTGGCCAATCGGACTGGGTGGTGTGCTTGTCGAGTGATGGCACCGTGACCTTGTGGGATCCGGCTTTCGGCAGCGCAGGTTCTGGCGGTCGAACTGTAACGGCAATGATCCCGGTGCCCTCGGCGCTCGACGATGATTCGCTGATTCAGATCGTGGATGTTGATCGAGATGGTCTGCTAGACATGGTTCTGTTGATGTCGCTGGCGTCGACGCAACCGGGACCTGGCGACTCGTTGGTGGTCATGATGCGCGGCAAGCAAGTGCCCGCAGGTGAGTTTCCGTTCGAGATCCCCACCAAGTTGTTGGCACTGCATGGCAACGCCTCGTCATTTGCACTCGCCAACTTCACCGAGAGTAGCGCTGCATTGGAGATGGCCGTGGCCATCCCGGTCGGCACGTCGGAGTCGTCGCTCGACGGCAACCACATCGTGTTCTGCAAATACGTCGCCGGCGCGTCATCCCGGGACGATGAGTTTGTTGTCAGTGCCGTCGTAGGTGGGCCGGAGCGGTTGCTTGCGGGGAGCCAGCCAGCGCGTTTGGTCGCTACCGACTTTGACGGCGATGGCGTCAGCGACTTGATGGTCGCCTGCCAAGGGGATCGCTCGCTGAGGCTGTTCCGCAATACGGACGCGCCCGGTGGTCAGACCAACGAAGTGAACGTTGCCGCGTTCGAGGAGGCTCTTGGGTCACCTTGGGAGTTGGCAGCAGGGGCTCCGACGATCATGAAGCTGAGCGACGTCAACGGCGACGGCAACTTGGATGTTGTCGTAGTCACTGAGTTCGTCGGCATGACTACGAGTTCGTCGGTTGCCACCTACCTGAGTACCGGGGCGGGCCAGTTCAGTGATGCCAGGTTTGCCTCGGCCACGCGTGTCGGCCTGTTCTCGCAGCGGTTGTCGTTGGACCTGGGCGACTGGAATAGCGATGGGGTGCCCGACCTGTTCCTTGGGTGGGCCCTGGAGCCGTTGGACTCGTCAAACCTTCGAGTGCTCTTTGGCGGCACCAAATAGTTCGTTCGAAACGACGGCTGCAGAGGCTGTGCCCGGCAGCGACGAAGGCAGTTCACGGAGGAACGGTGGCGCTTGCTCGGACGGCTGCCTATGGTGCGCCGCGCAATGAGCCTTACGTCGCAATCGAATCCAAGTGGCAGCAAGCAGTTGCCCGCTCTCAACATCGCGATGGTCGGGCACGCCTTCATGGGGCGTGCACACGGCAACGCATATCGTCAGGTCAATCACTTCTTCGACCTGCCGGTGCAGGTCGTGCCAAAAGTGATTGTCGGGCGTGATCAAAAGCGCGCGGCCGCCGCGGCGCAGAAGCTCGGCTTTGAGTCGGCGACGACCGACCTCGCGGCGGTTCTTGCGGATCCAACGATTGCGGTCATCGATGTTGCGACTCCAAACGATAGTCACCATTCGATCTCGATGCAGGCGCTCAAAGCCAAGAAGAACGTGCTGTGCGAGAAGCCGCTGGCGATGACGTTCGTGCAAGCCAAAGCGATGGCTCAGCTTGCCAAGCAGCAGAAGGTCCGGGTGGGCTTGTGGCACAACTACCGCCGAGCGCCGGCAACGGCCTTGGCGCAAAAGATGATCGCGCGCGGCGACATCGGCGACGTGTTGCAGGTGCGCGCGGTCTACCTGCAGGATTGGCTCAGTGACCCGAAATCGCCGGCCAGTTGGAGGACAACGAAAAAGACCGCCGGCAGCGGTGCCCACGGCGACCTCAACGCTCACTTGATCGACTTGACGCGCGCCCTTACCGGTCTCGAGTTTGACTCGGTGTGTGGCATGCAGCAGACCTTCCACAAGCAGCGGCCTGCCGGCGGCGGCAAGATGGCGAAGGTCGATGTTGATGACGCGTTTTGCATCATGGCTCGCTTCAAGGGCGGCGCGATTGGCACGTTCGAGGCCACGCGCGTCGCACCTGGTCGCAAGAACTACAACTGCGTCGAGATCTCGGGCACGACGGGCACGATCCGTTGGAACCTCGAGCGCATGAACGAACTCGAAGTGTTCTCTCAGAAGGACGCGCGCGACGGGCAGGGCTTCCGCACGATCATGTGCATGGACGATGTGCACCCATACGCGCCAAGCTGGTGGCCCGACGGCCACATCATCGGCTACGAGCACACGTTCGTGCACCACGTGAAGGACTTCGTCGAGGCTCTCGCCGGCAAGAAGCCATTCGCGCCGAACTTCGACGACGGCGTTGCGGTGCAAGCCGTGCTGGAAGCCGCCTTGACCTCAGCCAAGAGCAAGGCCTGGGTCAAGGTCCCGCGCTAGCCGGCGGGCCAGCAGCATGGCGATCGAAGTCGATCGCGTGCCGTCCGCGGCGGGCCCTGTGCAGCCGGCCCCGTGCAGCGGACACTGTGCAGCCGGTCCCGTGCAGCGGGCGCTGTACAGCGTGCTCTAGCAGTGAGCCATGCGCGCCACAACAGCGCGCGCATGTGAGAGCCTGATGCCTAGTAGCCCAGCGTCATGATCAGGCCCTGCGACAGGCCGACCGGCAGCGCGAACGGCAGCGTCGCATCCCAATCGAAGCCTTGGGCGAGCAGGTTCTGGCCCATCAACATCGGGGTGCAAGGTAGCGGCACGCCGAAGCTGGCGTCGCCTGCTGCGTTGGCCATGCCGATGTTCACGATCGTCGGGCTGACATACAGCAGTGCCGTCGCCGGTCCGCCGGGAACCGGCACGCCTGGCAGAGCGGTGCCGGTGCTGAGGATGATACCGGAGAACGGGGCGCCGCCCGGGATCAAGCCACCGACGTTGATGGCGAAGCCGGCGTCACCAATGATCGGTGCCGGAGCTGAGATCGTCGGCGTGCCGATCGACGACGGCGAGCCGGTGCCGACCGGGGTGGTCGTCGCCGTCGTGCAGTCGCCGATGAACAGGCCGTCGGTCATCAACGGCAAAAGGTCCAGGTTGCTGGTGACGCACTCACGGTAGGTGAGGTAGGCACCGTTGGCGCACACCGTGTTGGTGCTGGCCGTGAACCGTTGGCCATCGTCGCAGCCGTAATTGCCGCCGAAGTTGCCGACGACGCTCGTGCCTTGCACACACAGGCGGATGCGTTGCCAGCCGTCGTTGACGCCCGCTTGGATGTTGATCGGGCCAGCGAGCACCGTGAAGTCACCGCCGGCGAGCGCGCCCGCGCCGTTGTTGAAGTCGACCAGGAAGAGCTCCGCGGTCAGCTGTGTGCGGTTGCAGACCCACGCGATGCCGGTGTGACCCGACTGCGTCGTAGTGCAGTTGACGACGCCGTGGAAGCCGCCGATGTTCTGGTATTCGCCGAACGAATCGGAGTGGCCGCGCACACCCATGGTCCAGTGTTCGCCATCATCGAGATCGAACAAGGCGTTTGGGCCGGCGAGGTACACGTAGGACTCAAGCAGGTAGTCGGACTGGGTGAAGTTGTTCAACCAGTTGGCGTTGCCGCCGCCGCTGGGGTCGTGCCAGACGGCGCAGTTGCCACCTTGCGGCGAGGCCGGCACAGGGACCGCCAGGCTGGTCGGGTCGACGATGTTGCCGGAGACGAACGAGAACGTGAAGTCGTTGGTGACGTCGTTGCCAACCGGACCGTCGAAGTTGTTTCGGTAGGGCATGACCGTCGTCATGCCGAGGATGTTGAGCGTGCCTGGTGTCCATGGGGCGGGGCGGAAGTCACAGCCGTTGTCGTCGGTGTCGAAGCCATCGATGCCACGACTGATCGAGTTTTGGAACATGCCGCCATGTTCATGCAGCTGGATGTCGCCACCGAGGCCGTCCCCTTCGAGCCAGCTCGGAATGGGGTTCAACCAGTTCTGCATCTCCCAGGCGACACCGTCTTGGTAGACGCCGGTTGCATCGCTGAGGAAGACGCCATCCGGGCCGTTCTCAAGCGAGTAGCTGAGGGTCTCGTTGACGTTTGGAACACCGACCATGCCGATGACCCAGAACTGGCCTGGGGCGAGGATCGTGCCAGCGATGACGTGCACGTTGCCCGACGCCGAGGAACCATCTTCTTCGGTCAGCGTCCAACCGGTGATGTCGACGTTGTTGGCACTGCCGTTGTACAGCTCGATGAACTCGAAGTCGTCAGTACTCGAGTCGTCGTAGCTGAGTTCGTTGATCACGACGCCTTGTGGCGCTTGGGGGGCGAACAGTGTCGTCGCGAGAATCAGTTCGGCAAGCATGGGTACTCCTGGAGCAGGGGTGGCGCGGTAGGCGCCATGGTGGTGAGGTCGTGCGACGCGGCTGCGTCGCGGAACGAGTTGCGAGACAAGCTACTGGACGGGCCGCAATTCCTACACAGGCTGACGGTCGCCGGGTTTGTGTAGTAGCGAGAATTCGACGTCACGGCCGCCTGGATTCTGCGCAACGTATGCGTGATGGTTGCGGGGCAATGACCCGCACGCACAGCTCCGAGCCCAACCCTGGTCGCCACAGCGTTCGCCGGATCGGCTTGTTGGGCGGTGTCTTTGGGTTCGCGTTGTTACAGATGTTGCCGGCGCCAGCTTCGTTGTCGCCGGCCGCCTGGCAGACCGCAGCCGTCGTGCTGCTGATGGCTGTATGGTGGACCACCGAAGCTGTGCCGTTGGCCGCGACCGCGATGCTGCCGTTGGTGTTGTTCCCAGCGCTCGGAGTGTTGTCGATGCCGGAGGCCGCGGCTCCGTATGCCAACGACATCGTGTTCTTGTCGATGGGGGGCTTCTTGATCGCTGTCGCGATGGAGCGCAGTGGCTTGCATCGACGCATTGCGCTCGCGATTGTTTCGATGGTAGGCACCCAGCCGCGTCGATTGGTGCTCGGCTTCATGCTGGCGGCGGCGTTCTTGTCGATGTGGATCTCCAACACCGCGACGACGGCGATGATGTATCCGATCGGCATGGCGATCGCCGTACTGTTCCGACCGCAGGATCAAGAGGGGCCGTTCGAACTCGGCATCTGCCTGATGCTCGGCATTGCCTACGCGGCGACGATCGGTGGCGTCACCACCTTGATCGGAACGCCGCCGAACGCGGTGTTGGCTGCGACCGCCAGCGAGACGCTCGGGATCACGATTGGCTTTGTCGATTGGATGATGGTTGGCGTGCCGATTGCGCTGGTGTTCTTGCCCATCGGTTGGCTGGTATTGACGCGGGTTGTGTATCCACCGGGAGAACTGCGCGGTGACGCCCAAGCGGTCTTGCGGGACGAGCGCGACAAGTTGGGCGCCATGTCGCGCGCTGAATGGGTGGTTGCGGCGGTATTCGTGCTGACCGCGCTGGCCTGGGTCATGCGGGCGCCCAAGCAGATCGGCGACCTGACCATTCCGGGCATCCAGACGTTTGCGCCGATGGTCAAGGACTCGACGATTGCGATGGCTGCTGCGGTCGCGTTGTTCCTCGTGCCAACCAGTTGGCGGCGATTCGAGTTTGCGCTCGATTGGCCGAGTGCCAAGCAAATCCCTTGGGGGATCATCGTGTTGTTCGGCGGCGGCTTGTCGATGGCGCGCGCCATGTCGGACACGGGTCTGGCAGCGTGGATCGGTGGCTATGTGACCGAGTTTTCGTCGTGGCCGGTTTGGTTGATCCTTGGCGGTGTCGCGTTCCTGTTCTTGTTCCTGACCGAGGTCACGTCGAACGTCGCGACGGCGACCATGGCGATGCCGATTTTGGCCGGAGCTGCATCTGGCCTTGGTATCGCCCCGCTGCAATTGATGGCGACGGCCGCCCTGGCCGTCTCGATGGCGTTCATGCTGCCGGTTGCCACCCCGCCGAACGCGATCGTGTTTGCTTCGGGCTACGTCACCGTGCCGCAGATGGCGAAGGTGGGGTTCTGGTTCAATCTCATCTCGGGTGTGTTGGTGACCATCGCGGCCTCCGTGCTGGTGCCGATCCTGTTGCGATAGCCCAGGGGTCGCGGGCAGTGGCCGTAGCGCGTAGCCGTGGCGGGGCAGGTTCTCGCCCAGGGCCTTGCCGGGCTCAGGCAAGATCAAGGGCGGCGGGTCATCAGCAGGGCCGCGTCGCTGGGGCCGATCTTGTTGCTCGCGCGCGCGGTGGTCTCTGGGTTACGTTGCCGGCCTCCGTCTTCTCGTAGGTATTCCGAATGATGAAAGGTCCCGGCATCTTCTTGGCGCAGTTCATGAGTGACGATGCGCCGCTCAACCAGTTTGACACGGCCTGCAAGTGGGCGAGTGATCTGGACTACCTCGGCGTGCAAGTGCCGTCCTGGGACGCGCGCTGCATGGACCTGAAGAAGGCGGCCGAGAGCAAGACCTACTGTGACGAATTGCTCGGCACGGCCCGTGCGAATGGCGTGGAGATCAGCGAACTCGCGACGCACCTGCAAGGTCAGTTGGTCGCGGTGCACCCTGCCTATACCTCGATGTTCCAGGTGTTCGCGCCGCCAGAGGTCAACACGCCGGAAGCGATGTGCGAGTATGGCACGCAGCAGGTCAAGTGGGGCCTGAAGGCGAGTGAGCACATGGGCCTCAAGGCGATGCCGACGTTCTCCGGTGCGTTGATGTGGCACGCGGTCTATCCGTGGCCGCAACGTCCAGCCGGCATGGTCGAAGAAGGCTTCAAAGAACTCGCGCGTCGCTGGCGGCCGATCCTCGACTACGCTGAGGAGTGTGGCATCGATTGCGCCTACGAAGTGCATCCGGGCGAGGACCTGCACGATGGCGCTAGCTACGAGCAGTTCCTCGACAACGTCGACCAGCATGCGCGCGCCTGCTTGCTCTACGACCCGAGCCACTTCGAACTACAGCAGCTCGACTACCTCGAGTACATCGATCTCTACCACGAGCGCATCAAGGCGTTCCACGTCAAGGACGCCGAGTTCCGCCCCAACGGCCGCACTGGAATCTACGGCGGCTACCAGTCGTGGCAGAACCGCGCCGGCCGGTTCCGTTCGAGTGGTGATGGTGACGTCGACTTCCAAGGCATCTTCGCGCTGTTGACGAAGTACGGCTACGAAGGCTGGGCGACGATCGAATGGGAATGCTGCTTCAAGGACAGTCAGCAAGGTGCCGAGGAAGGCGCGCCGTTCATCCAGTCGCACATGATCACGCCGCCGTCGCGGTCGTTTGATGACTTCGCCGGTGGTGAGGTCGACAAGGCGGCGGTGCGCCGGGCCCTGGGTCTCGAGTAGTTCTGGGTCTCAAGTAGTTCTGGGTCTCGAATAGTTCTGGGTCTCGCATAGCCACTACGGCATCGCGCCGACTAGCTCGCGCTCGGTCGCGACCGCGCGGACTGGCGTGATGCGCACCGTGTAGATGCACAGCAGCACCATCGCGATCATCGCCCACAGCATGCGTTCGTCGACGAGCACCCGCAGGAACGTGCGGTCAGGCAGCGTGCCGATCTGCGCGTCGAGCTGCAGCAAGTGCGCATAGCTCGCATAGGCGCGGTCGCGCAGTAAGGCCATCTTGGACCGTGGCACAAGGCTGTTGTTCTCCAAATGCGTTCGTAGGGCGTGCAGGTCGAGACCTGCTGGCACCCCGAACCTCATCATCAGCGCCATCGCGATATCGTTGCAGGTAGGCCTGAGGAAGCCATGCGACTCGCTGAAGCCGCCCGAGGACATGCCGGAACGTTGTTGCGTTCGCACCAGCGCGGCATGCACCAGTTGTCGTTGGCTGTTGGCGAGATCCGAGCGCCCGATGGCGTCGAGTCCGGCGGTGACCAAACGACAAGTGGTGAGCGGTGCGGTATCGCTTTCGGAGGGCCAGCTCGCCATCAGACGCTCGGCTAGAGCTGCGAGTTGCTGTTCGGACGGGTCGCGAGCCATGACCAGGCGGAACTGGTATTCGTCGTAGGGTTTCAGGCGTACGGGTCCCGTTCGCTGCAGGAGTTGCTCGACTTCCCGGGTGCGATACGGAGTCGCAGCAATGCGGCGCCATTGTTGTTCCGGCAACAGATCGGCTCGTGCGCATTCTGACAGCGCGAACGAATCGAGCGGCAGATCCGCTGCGATCGGCTTGAGCACGGTTTGCCACAAGTCGCTGGGTACCGCCGGCGCTTGCTCGGCTGCGCGCAGCGAGAGCACGATGCTGCGGTATTCGCGCAGCCGGTGGTCGTTGCGCTCCAGGTCCGGGGCTGCGGCGAAGGCTCGCACCTGTTCGAGAGTCGCCGGCTGTTCGTGCGTTGGCCGGAACAGCGAGAACTGCGACAGGAACAGGAAGTAGCCGGCAGTCGCGATCGCAAGAATGCTTTGCCCGGGTACGTAGCGGACGAAGGCGAGTGTGCCAATCGCCAGCGCGAGGGGGCTCGCGAACGTCCACTGCCCGGTGCCGGCACCGCGGATGTCGTAGAGGTGGTAGATGAGTGTAAGGAACAGCAGCGTGTCGAGCAGGCCGACGCAGATCGCCGCCATCTGCTGGCGGTCGCCATAGCCGAGCGCGACGTTTTTCTTGACGAGGTGTGCCAGCGAGAACATCGACACGACGGCGGTTAGCAACACGGCATCGAACGCGTTCGACCAACCGAGCATTGGTAACACCACCGCGCCGGCGATCAGCGCGAAACCCGCGCACCATTTCGGCTTTTGGGCGGCGATACGGGACACGTGCTTGATGCCGGGCTGGCGTTCTTGGCGCCCCTGCATCGACTTCCTGATGTTGGAGCCGGCTCCGATCAGCGCGATCCAGGTCGCGGCCAGCAGCAGCATGGGCATGCTGAGCCAAATCCACAGCTTGGATCCCTGCAGTGGCAGAGGCAGCGGCAGCCAGGCCGCGGCCCGCGACAGGGTGGCAGGTTCGCGACCCGATGCGCCGGTTCCGGATTCGTCGTCGGCCAATCGCTGAGCGATACCCTGCGCGATGCGGTCTGGGTCGGGGCGACGACGAGCGAACAACTCCAGCAGCTCGTGTTCGTCGATCATGTTCTGATCGCTCATTGCTCTGCTCCCGTGGTGCGAAGTTGTTTGTCGACGAAGTGGCGCAGCGCGCGGCGGGCCTGGTACAGGCGCATCTCGACGGTCTTTTGGGTGATGCCGAGCAGCGCTGCGACGTTGCGGGCGGTGGTTTCTTCGAGGTAGTGCATGCGCAGCACCTCTTGGTGGTCGACCCGCAGTTCGGCGAACGCGCGACGCAGCGCGTCTTGGCGCTCGTCCGGTTCGTGCGTTGGTTCGGGAATCTGCGCGGCGTCGTGATCGAGCAGTGGCGCAGTCGCCGTCAGTTTGCGGCGGTATCCGCGCAGCAGGTTCTGGGCGATGCCGCGCAACCAGGACCCGACCGCTTCGAGGTCGTTGTGGTCGGCGCGCAGGCGCTTCTTGCTCAGCCAAGATTCGGCGAACGCGTCCATCGCGAGTTCCTCGGCACTGTGCCAATCGGCACCCCACGACGCCAACAGACCGACCAGCGGTCCGCGAAAGTGCGCAATCCAGTGCTCTAGCTGCGGGTCCAGGGAAGGCGACGGCATGGGTAGGGGGGAGTGTCGCGCACGGCTCAAGACACTCAGCCATTTTCCGGTTTTTCGCCCCAGCCATCTGTCAGGCCGGTGGAGCGATGCAGAAATCTGCCGGCTTTTCCACGGCCCTCGCCGCCGCCCACAGCGTTGCGTTGTCCTCGACGTATCCACAAATATGCCTGGCGACTACGCGCCTTGTGGGCGACCGCGATGCCTCGCGGATAAACCCCCAACTGTCCGAATCACACCACTAGGATGTTCGCCAGATGAACACCGAAGGTGCCAGCAATCCATCCGGCCTGCTACCGAAGCTGCCGCTGCTATTGGCGTTGGGTGTGTGCGCATGCATGGGCCTGGAACGCGTGCACGAAAACGAGCACATGCTTTGGGCGTTCGCCGGAGTGGGTGGTGGCCTGATCGTCTGGTGGTTCGCCCTGCGCATGTCCGGCCGCGCGATGGCCGTCGATGCGGTGCGGCCGGTCAAGCAGCACTACATCCAGGCCTCCGTGCAGATCGTGCTCTACGCCTATTGGGGTTACTTCTGGTTGGTTGGCGACAACCGCCCGATGTTCGTGCAGGCGCCGTTGATCCTGGCCCAGTTCTTCTACCTCTACGCGTTCGACGCCTTGTGGTCGTGGTCCCGCGGACGTTCGTGGCGGTTTGGTTCGGGACCCATGCCGATCGTGCTGAGCACCAACCTGTTCATCTGGTTCCGGGATGATTGGTTTGTCTGGCAGTTTGCGATGATCACCGTTGGACTGCTCGGCAAGGAGTTCCTGCGCTGGACGAAGGACGGCCGCAAGACGCACATCTTCAACCCGTCGGGGTTTGGTTTGGCATGCGCGGCGACGGTGTTGATCGTCACGGACGCAACGGATTTGACGTGGGCGAAACCCCTGTCGACGACGCTCGAGGTGAAGCACATCTTCCTGGTGTTGTTCGCGCTCGGCCTCGTCGTGCAGTACTTCTTCGCCGTGACGCTGATGACGTTTGCGGCGGCGCTGGCGATGATCGTCAGCAACCTCATCTATACCGAAGTCACCGGCGTCTACTTGTTCGCGAGTACCAACCTGCCGGCCGCAGCGTTTCTCGGCTTGCTGTTGTTGATGACCGATCCGTCGACGTCGCCCCGCACCTACGTAGGCCGCACTCTGTTCGGGTTGGGTTACGGCTTCGGCTACGTCATCATGTTTGAGCTGCTCGGTCGCATCGGCGCGCCGGAGCTCTACGCCAAGCTCTATCCCGTGCCGATCCTGAACTGTACGATCCAGATTCTCGATCGCTTTGCCAGGCGCGGTGCGATCGGCCGGCTCAACGAGCGTTGGGAAAACGGCATTTCCAAACAGAAGAGCAACGCCATCCACATCGGTTTGTGGGCAGTCGTGTTTGGCATCATGATCGGGACGTCGTACGTGCCTTACGCCGAACCCGGCAAGCACCCCGGCGACTCGATCGCGTTTTGGAAGCGTGCGCTCAAAGAGCAGCGCTACGACGCGGAACGCAAGCTGGTGATGGTCGCGGGCTCGCAAGCCGTGGCGCGCAATTCGGCGGAGGCTTACAACGAACTCGGAATCATCGGTTTGACCACGACCTTGGATGCGACCGACACCGACAAGCGACGCCGCAATGCTGCGTTCCGGTTCACGGTCGCGGCGGAGTTGGGCTATGAAGCCGCGGCCAAGAACGTGTTGATGATGTCCCTGTATCATGGTCTGCGACGCACCGACAACGATGTCGTGGCTGCGATGCGAGTCTGTGAACAGCTGGCGGCGAAACACAGGGATCCGCTGGCGTGTTACCTGTTGGGTCTGGCGTTCGAAACGGGGGGCGGAGTGCCAGTAAACCCGCGCGAGGCGTTGGCCCTCTACCAACGCTGTCCGAGCGACTACCTGTTTGCCCAGAAGGGCATCGTGCGCATTGGCCTCAAGCATGCCGGCATGCAGTTGGCGGCACAGGCACCGCACCTGCAGAAGGCGGCTGCCGATGGCGATGGCGAGAGTTGCTACTACCTCGCCTACATGCATCAGGCCGGCAATGGCGTGCCGAAGGACGTCGATCTCGTGCAAGCGATGATGAAGCGTGCGGTCGAACTTGGCTTCGAGCCGGCAATCGAAGATGTCAAGTTGGGCAGCATGCAGCCGTTCAAGGTGCCGCGACGCAAGTTCATGACGCAGCCCGATTGGGCCAGCGACGTGCACTGAGTGTCCAGTGGTCCGTCAGCGCAGCGAGATGTTGCGGATCGGCCGCACGCCGATGGCGCCGTCACTTGAGTATGGATCGTGGGCCTCGCGGGCCGTCGAACGACAATCGATCACGCCCGCCTGCGAACCGCCCCCGCGCACCACGCGCCGGGCATTGTCGGCAGTCGTTGCGCGGGCACGCAGTCCATCTCCGCTGCGAGCTGGGAAGTCGACATAGGGTAGCTTCTCGTCGCGGCACCACTCGGCGACGTTGCCATGCATGTCGAACAGGCCGAACGCATTGGGCTTCCGCAACGCGACCCGACTAATCTTGCCTTCGAACCAACCGTAGTCCTTTGCCTGCTCGGCGGTCTTGCTCGCAAACCAAGGCGTTGTGGTGCCGGCGCGGCAGGCGTATTCCCACTGCACCTCGGTTGGCAGCGACAGACCCCAGCGGCGCAGCTCCCCGTTGGCGGTGTGCCAGCCGATGCTGTTGAGTGGGAATTGCGGGTCGCCGTCGGCGAGCTCGTTGCCGGTCAAGCGCGCGTATTGCGAGACCGTCATCTCGGTGCGTGAGACGAACACCGCTTCGAGTGACGTGATGGCATCGTTGAGCTCGTCGACCGCGGCAAACTCGTCGTTGCGTTCCATGCCTGGCTGGTTGCGCCGAGCGCCGACGGCGATGCGACCCGGGGGCAGCAAGACCATGATCAGCCCCGTGCCCGCGTGTGCCTGCAAGTCGCCGGTCGCCGCATCGCGTTCGGGCATCGGGTAGTCACCCTCGGCATGTGTGCGAAGGTCGAGGAACTCCCACAGCTTGGTGGTCGGGTGGCAACCTAGCGGCACGAGGCCGGGCATGCGGGGCAGTTGCAGACCGCTGTATGCCTTTGCCGCGACGATGCCGTCGCTGGCCTTGATCGCGTCGCGCGCCTGCTGCCAAGCGGCAGCGTGGGCGTCGGTTTGCGGCGTGAGTGTTTTTTGGCACCAAGCTTGGCGCTTACTGACCCTGGCCGCCAGTCCGTCCGGGTCGAGGAACTTGTTGAGCTGCAGTTCCAGTCGCTTCAGCGCGCGTTCGAGGTGGCGGTCGACATCGTCCGTCAGTGCGCCGCCATTCGCCCGCCGTTGCTCGGCAAGTGCACTGAGGCGGTCGACGACCATGTGGTGCTGTTCGCGAAGCCGGTTGCCGAACTCTTCGTTCCATGCAGCGTAGGCGGGCAAGTGCTCGGGCCACGGTGGTGGCAGTTCTGCTTCGGCGGTGCGGGCCAGGTCGATGCGGTCTTCGTTGGCCAACAAGCGGAACCCCGCATCGGCCTTTTCGAGCAGCTCGGCGTTGGCCTTGTCTTTGAGTCCTGCTTCGTGACTGGCCTTGCTGAGTGCGAGACCCATGAACAGCAACGCAGTGACGATGCCCAAGAACGCGGCGCCAAACGCGAGCGACTGCCCGCGGTTGCGGCGCACGAACTTGCGCATGCGATACCAGGTGGTGGGGGCGGACACGGCGACCGGTTCGTTGTTGAGGTAGTGGCGCAGGTCGGCGGCGAACTCGCCGACGCCCGCGTAGCGCAGTTCGCGTTCTTTCGCGATGGCCTTTTGCAAGATGCCGTCGAGGTCGCCGAGCAGCATGCTGCGGCGCGCTTTGGGAGCGACGTCGCTGGCGCGCGGCGGCGTGTAGGTTTCGATCACCTTCGCCATGCCGGCGATGCCTTGGGCGCGCAGGACGACGCCGGCAATGGGCAGCTGTTCGGTCAACAACTCATACAGTTGCACCCCGAGGGAATAGACGTCGGCGCGCGTATCGATGTCCGCGGTGCGCCCGGCAGCCTGCTCGGGGCTCATGAACTCTGGCGTGCCCATCAACGTGCCGTGGAACGTCATCGCGCCGCCCGGCAGCAGCGGGTCGGCGAGCGACTTGGCGATGCCGAAGTCGATGATCTTTGGTTGGCGTTGGTTGTTGGCCACCGTCACCAGCACGTTGTTCGAGCTGAGGTCGCGATGCAGCACCGACTTTTGATGGGCGTGCTGCATGCCGTCGCAAACCATCAGAAACAACTCGATGCGTTCGTGCAGTGGCAGCTTCTCGCGCCGACAGAACTGCATCATCGTCGGACCTTCGACCAGCTCCATGACGAAGTACGGTCGGTGCTTCGCCGTCGTGCCCGCATCGAGCAGCCGGGCGATGCCGGGGTGGTCCATGCGATTGAGCGCTTCCCGTTCGGCAGTGAAGCGCGAAAGCACGTCGCGCGAGTCCATGCCCGGATTGAGCACCTTGATCGCTACCGGCCGGCGAATCGGTTCTTGCTGCTCGGCGCGATACACCGTGCCGAAGCCGCCGCGACCCATGACTTCGAGCAGCATGTAGGCGCCGAGTCGGTGGGGCAGATGCTCGGTGTTGCCGCCGAGCCCTTCTTCGCCGTGCCAATCCCCTTCGATGGCGCCGGCCGCGACCAGCCAGTTGCGGATGCGCAAGGCGTGGTCCGGGTGGCGCTCAAGCAGCGCGCGGATCTCTGCGTCACGGGTGTCGTCGGGACCTTCCAGGATCAGCAATACCGCGTCTTCGAGGTCGGCGGGCAGGTCGTTGTCGCTGCTCTTGGGTTGCTCGCCGGACGCCTGCTCCATGCCGTGATCATCGCCGCTCAGAGTTTTTTTGCACCCGTGGCGTGCGTTGTCCGCCAGTTGGTTCTTCAGGGGTGTCCACCCAGTCCCGGCGAAGCGCCCAGGCAGACCAGCCCAGGGCAAGCCACCACCAACCCACCAACCGAACGATGAACACCAACCGCACTCTGATTCTGACCGCTCTCACCGCCCTTGCCACGAGCGCGATCGCTACGGCGCAGGGCCCCTCCGGCTACTTGCTGACCTACTCGCAGACCGAAGCCACTGTGTCGGGCAGTGGCGGCACCGTGCTTTCCATGCTGCGGCCGAACGAGATCTGTCAGCTGCGGCCGAACACGGTAACGTGCCCGACGTTGTCTGCGGAGAAATGGCTGCCGCGCTCGGCTGCCAACGTCATGGCCGGCGATGAAGACGCCAACGGGCAGTACAACAACCCGTCGATCTTCGGTCGCATCGACGCCTTGCTGGCCAACCAGTCCAATGCTGCCGGGCTTGCCCGCGACAACCAGCGCACGGTCTTCTGGTCGCCAGCGCAGCCGATGGGCAACGCGATCAGTGCTGGTCCGTTCCGCCCCGGCGACGTCGGCCGCATCATTCGCAACGGAACCGGCGAAGGCCAGGTGCAGTATTTCATGCGCATGGAGATGTTCACGCAGGCGCTCGGCATGCCGGCCGGTAGCACGGTGGATGTCGACGCGATTGCGTTCAGCCCAAACTACGGCGTCTTCTTCTCGCTCGACGCCGACACGCTGGCCGTCACCGATTGTGGTCCGACGTTTGTCCGCGATGGGGACGTGCTGTGTGTGCCCCCTTACGGCTTGACCTACACGCCAGACATGCGCATTGCTTCGGTCGTGCCGTCGTCGGCGATCGTGGTGCACCCCGAAGCACAGATGAATGCCTTTACCGCCAACGCGCAGGTTACCAACCGCTTCGGGGCCTGTGTCTCGCTGGCGGTCGATGTCGAGTCGCTCGAGATCGACTTCGCTGGTCCATCGACGTTCGTGACCTCGTGTGTCGGCATCACCGTGCCGGTGCCGACGCTGCTGTTCTCGACGGAAACCGGAACGGGCGCCAGCGTGCTGACGACACAGTTGGGCGGCCAGATCCACAATATCCCGTGCGGCCCAGCGGGCACCTCGTGCGGCTTTGGGCCAACGTTCGGCCCGCAAATGGGTATCCAGCAGACCAGTGCCGCCGTCGGTGCTGCCAGCTTCGTCAACGCGCTGTCCTTCAGTCGCGCCTGTCGCTCCGTGCTGCAACCGCAACAACACACGATGAACGTCTGGCCGATCGGCGCGCCGGCCGGTGCGATCCAGATCGACTACAGCTCGGACTTCGCGTTCAACATCGCGCTGATCGAGATCGTATCGCCGGTCATCCCCGGTTCGGTGCCGGCGTTCCCGTGGTCCCAGCTGTGCTTCCCGGATCTCTACGCCCCGAGCATCAGCGTGCACGCCTGGCCGCTCGTCGGTCCGTTCGGTTCGTTCCCGATGATCGGCATCCCGGCCGGTTGGACGGGCAAGGTCCTCTACCAGAACGTCGGCTTTGGCTCGACACTCGAACTGAGCACGCCGTGCGTGATTGACGTCAACTAGGCCTAGACAATTAGGCCTACTTGTCGAGAGAACACGGCCAACGGCCACTCGCGGAAACGCGGGTGGCCGTTGGTCATTCTCGGCGTTGCGTGGCAGTCCCAGTTGACTGGTAGTGGTGCAGCGCGTGTTGTTGGGGCATGTCATGGACTCGCTACCTGTTGCACGATTTCTGGACCGCCCGAGAGTTCAACAAGATGGACGATGCGCAGCGCTCGTCCCGCAAGTCGGCGCGGCTGCGGCGGCAGCGTAGTGCCACCATGAACAAGCAGCTCGAGGGTCGCATTGACTAACTCGAACAGGACTTGGGAGAGGCCGTGCTGCTGTTGCGCACGATGTCGGACTTGTGCGTCGAGAAGGGTGTCATCAGCGCCGAGGAGATGATGGCCAAGGCCGAAGAACTCGACGCGCTCGACGGGGTGGTCGACGGCCGCATGGGCAAGCCGGACGACCCCGACCAACATCAGAAATAGCGGCCGCCATTGCGGTGAGGGAGCTGCTGGGTTTGGGCGGCAGGGGGCCACATGCTTCTGGGTCCCGTTGGCCATCGCCCCAGGCGGTGTAGCCCCAACGCGCCTTGCCAACCGACGGCCCGCCGCACGAGTTGCTGGCGGGCCGTTTGTCGTTGAGGGGGCGCCTAGGCCACTCAGAAAAACTTGGCGCAGCGCGTGCGCTGGCCGCGGCTTGGTTCTTCAGGGGTGTCCACCAACCAACAACCACCCTTCGAACGATGAACAAGCTCTCCCTCACCCTGCTTTCGACCGCCGCGCTCAGCACCACCGCCTTCGCGCAACTGCCCGCCTACATGACGACGTTCTCGCAACCAGAGAACTCGGCGTCCGGCAGCGGCGGCACCGTGCTTGGCAACCTGTTGCCCAACGAAATCACGGTGCTTGAGTTCAACAGCGCCTGCTTCGCTAGCTCCGAGAAGTGGCTGCCGCGCACCTGCACTCACACCATGGCCGGTGATGAGAACGCCGACGGCAACTTCTTCAACCCCGGCATCCTCGGCGGCATCGATGCCTTGCTGACGACCGCGACCTACACGTCGCCGATCGGCGGGGACACGCAGCGCTCGGTCTATTACTCGCCCGAGGTTGCCATGGGCACCAACATCAGCGGCGCGCCCGGCCTTCGACCCGGCGACATTGGTCGCATCAACCGCGTCGGTTTCAGTGATGGCCAGATCGAATACTTCATCACCCAAGAACAGTTCAACAACGCGCTCGGCTTGCCGCCGGCCTACCCGATCAACATCGACGCGGCCTGCTTCCAACCGAACTTCGGCCTGTTCTTCTCGGTCGACGCCGATGTGCCGGCGATGACCGTTTGCGGCCCGACGCTGATCCGCGATGGCGATGTTCTGTGTCTGCCCGGCGGCGCGATGACCTACACCGGCAACCTGACGGTGGCGACCACGATGCCCAACAGTGCGGTTCGGGTCTACACCGAGAACCAGATGAACGTCATGACGGCCAACGCGATGGTCGCCGATCGCTTCGGTGGTTGCTTGACCACGGTCGGCGACATCGAGTCGCTCGAGATGGACCTGGCCGGTCCGACCACGACGATCACGCCGTGCCCGGGCCTGACGCTGTTCATTCCGACGCTGATCTACTCGTGTGAGACCGGCACTGGCGCAAGTTTGCTTGAGACTTCCGGCGGCGGCAGCATCCACAACACGCCATGTGGTCCGGCCGGCACCTGGTGCGGCACCGGCAGCCCGACGATGGGCCCGCAAATGGGCGTTCGCCCGGCCAGTCTGACTGTTGGTGCGGCGAGTTACATCAACGCGTTGACGTCTGCTCGCGGCTGCCGCCACGTGCTCGAGCCGCAGAGCCCGGTCGTGACTGGCCCCGCCCCGATGGGCGCGACGATGATCGACTACTACAACCCCTTCGTGCTCAGCCTGATCCTGGTCGAACTCGTGCCGCCGACGGTTCCGGGTTCGGTGCCGGCCCTGCCGTTCTCGCCGACCTGCTTCCCGGACCTCTACACGCCGTCGATCACCCCGTGGATGCCGGTGGGCCCCGGCTACGGTTCGTTCCCGATGCTCGGCATTCCCGCGGCGTTCACCGGCAAGGTGCTGTTCCAGGGCGTTGGCTTCAGCACGGGAACGTTTGAGCTGAGCACGCCGGCCGTGATCGACATCATCTAGCCGATCTTTGTTGCTCAGCAGATGGCAACGGCCACCCGCGCTTCGGTGCGGGTGGCCATTTGTCGTTGTGTGAACCGCGTGCGCAAGACAATCTGTTGCGGTGACAGACGCCGAGTTCGTTCCCTTTCCCGATCGCTATGTGCCGCCGGTTTCGCAACAAGAGGCGTTGCAGACCTTCCACGATGCGATGCGGCGCCGCCGCAGCGTCCGTGAGTTTAGCGATCGGCCTGTGCCCCAGGAGATCATCGAGTGGTTGGTGCGTTGTGCGCACACCGCGCCGAGCGGTGCCAACAAGCAGCCGTGGCGGTTTGTGTGCGTCAAGAACCCGGCGATCAAGCAGAAGATCCGCACTGCTGCCGAAGCGGAAGAACGTGAGTTCTATTCGCGTCGCGCCAACGAAGAATGGCTGAAGGATCTGGCGCCGCTCGGCACCGATGAGACCAAGGAGTTCCTGACGATCGCCCCGTGGTTGGTGGTCGTGTTCCAACTGACGCACGATGATGACGGCAGCCAGGTCTACTACTTGAAGGAGTCGCTCGGGTTGGCGTGCGGCATGTTCTTGGCCGCCGCGCAGCTGGCAGGTTTGTCGACGTTGACGCACACGCCGAGTCCCATGAAGTTCCTTGGCGAGGTGCTTGAGCGGCCGGCCCACGAACGTGCGTTCTTGCTGATTCCGGTTGGCTACGCGACCGACGATTGCCAGGTGCCGAAGAAGGCGTTGCTGCGCAAGCCGATCGATGACGTCATGGTGATCGTGTAAGCCGACTAGCGACCAGCGCTAGAGCTTCGCCTGCTGCCAGAGTCCGCGTCACAACATCACGACGGCGGCTGCCGCGAACAAGCACTCGGCAATCGGTATGGCCCACAGCACGCCAGTGGGCCCTATTCGAGACAAAACAGCTCGGTCAAATCGTGGCGCTGTTGCAGGACTTGAACATCGACGACAACGCCGTCTTCGTGCTCTGCGGTGACAACGGCGGCGGCGTGCGAGCGCACACCATGTCGAGCGCCAACGTGTTCGAACTCGCTCTCAACGGCAAGCTCGTTTGCGAGGCAGAGCTGAGTGCGTTCTTAGCGGGGCACTTCGAGCCCTCAACTCGGCGTAGCGGCAACTGGAACAGCAGCCTCAGGGTCAGCGCCGTCTCGATCGCCAAGTCGGAGTACTTGCGCTGACCTCCACGACGCTGCGTAGGCTTGGCATTCCACCTGCCAATCGCGCCCGGCGACAGCCAGATCGTAAGGTTGCCGCGCTCGACGAGTGATCGGTCGTAGTCAGCCCAGTTGCCCACGCGATACTTCGTCTTGTACTTGGGATGGACGCGGTACTGTGGTGCTCGGCATGGCTCGCTACGGATCAGGGAGAACCCACATCGGCAGCCTGCGTGACCGTCATTCCGATTCGTGCACCAACACCCCTCGTCGCCGTCAGCAATGCGGTCGGCCTCACCGTCCAGTAGCTCACGTCGAGGGCGGTAGCGGTCGGCCGACGTGCCTTTGGGATTGACGCACAGTCTCCTCTGACGTCTCTATTGACCGATGACGAGTTCCACGCCGCTGCTGAGTTCGAACATCCCGAGCAGCGGGCCTCCCGGAGCCGCAACCAAGGTCTGGAGGTAGAGCGGTATGCCTACGAGCGCCGAAGTAGCTGGCAGCATGATCGGTAGAGAACTCATGCCGACCGGGTCGGTCGCCAGGGGCATCAAGACCTGAGGCGCTGCCAAGTAGACTGAGCAGCCACTTCCCACGGGAAGCGCGCTTCGGCCTGTCGACACAAACAGAATCGTGGCTGCAGATGGGGCTGCTTCCGACAAGTCGATCTGGATGAGGCTGCCCGCAGTCGCAACGCCTGCGACGCTCATGCGCGGCGTAGATCCGCCAACGCCGCAGCCGGCGCCAAACTCCTGGCCCACCCACGCCCCCAGGTCGGCGATTGGAACCGCATGCAACTCGGTGCCAGTGACGCCGTCGTCCGCGGCGAAGAAGAGCAAGTTGCCAACGCGGTGGAACGCACGGGCATTGGAAGAACCGGGTCCGGGGTGGATGTCGAGCAGCATCGCCACTTGTTGTCCATCAAAGAACCAGGGCTCCTGGCCTAGATTCGCGCCGAAGCCGCTCGCACGAAAGACAAGCTCCGATCCGTTGCCGACCGGAACGAGATCGGATCCTGGCGCCAATACGACTGGCTGCGTGACGAAGCTCGTTCCTGCAACGGTGCCATCGGTCTGCCACAGCTCGTCGAATGCAATGAAGTATGCCTCGGCCCCAACGCTCGCAACCTCAAGCACGTCCTTGGTGGCATTGCTGTAGAGCACCGAAGTGCCGGCAACGCTTCCATCGCTGACCCAGAGTCTCCGCGCTGGCCCAAAGAGCCCCAGCCAATCAGAAAAGAGCAGCAACCCGTTGTCCAACGCCTGCAGGTTCTCCGGATTGCCGGAGGCAGTTCCGGCACCGATCTCCAACAGCAACGATGTCCCTGCAACCGTTCCGTCCGTCATCCAGAGTTCACGCCCGGTGAGAGCATCGTGCGCGGTGAAGAACAACTTGTCGCCAGCGACCGTGAAGTCCGCGGGGGCCGCGTTCGAGGCGCCAAACGTATGCAAGAGCACGGCGCCGGTTGGTGTCCCGTCAGTCTTCCAAAGCTCGTGATACCCAAGGGCGCCGAAAACGATGGCCGTGTAGTAGACCTCGCCTTGGAACGCGGCTTTCAGTGAAAGGCCAGTCGGGCTGGACAACACCATGCCGGTTCCGGCGGCCGTGCCGTCGGTCTTCCACAGTTCCATCGGCGCGCTATTGCGCTGGAAGAACACTTCTTCCCCAACCAACACGAGGTTTCCAAAGTCGACGGACGGCCCCGCATCCGCAAGCTTGACCGTTCCACCCGCCGTGCCATCGGTCAACCACAACCCCCAGCCGACCGGGTCCGTGGCGCGAAACACGACCTTGTCGCCAAGCGCCGTGAACTCCATGGGCACCGACCCTACGCCCGGATAGATGTCGTGCACCAAGTGCGTGCCGCCAACGGTTCCGTTCGTCGTCCAGAGGTTCCTGCCCGCGCCATCATCGCCGGCGAAGAGCAGTTCGCCGCCGAGCGGAATGGCATGCGCGGCAGCAAATCCACTGCCACCAAAGCCACCGCCCAGCTTCAAGTCGATCACCAGCGAACCTTGGGCGGCCAAAGGCGCCACCGCGAAAACGAAACCAAGCAACAGCAACTTCGTCAGCAGCATCATCGGCAATAACCTGAACATGGAGAGATACGGCGGGGTCGGCGGTCTGGCGATGGGCCAGCACACACTGCTCTTGCAACCAGCTAGAGCGCCCTTCGTCCCGCAGATGTAGCCATCCAGTGTATCAGTTCGAAGCAGAACGCGGGCGTTCACCCCGCCGCCAGCATATCCATTGCAACGCGAAGCGTGGCGCGGCCAGTAGCTTGCGCAGTGACTCGCCGATCTACCAGACAGCCGCGATGTCGTGCAGTGTGGTTGGCGGTGAGGATTCCGGGTCAGATGCGTCAAGGCCGACTCACGTCCGACGGAATCGCGCGGCCAGCTTCAGGCACGGCCGCTCGATCACGCAATACGACACTGGTCGTGGCGCGGGCTCCGCCGGAGTTCGCGGGTGGCGCCAGAACGACTGAGCGATGCGAAAGCGCAGGTTCTCAAGGCTGTTCGTCTACGCAATGAGTTGGGTAAGAAGCCGTCTAAGTAAACTCCGTAAGCACGCGCACAACGCGTGGGGCTGACTTTCTCGCAGCCTCGCCAGCGACTAGCCTGACGCGCTGTCGAGCACATGGATGCGCAATACAACTTCGTGGATCGTTACGTCGATCGACAGCAAGTCACGCTAATGGATCGCGAGCAAGCGCTCATTGTTCGC